>OJUG01000033.1_pt1 | contig 200329 bp, 146 predicted proteins | sample 1599841 | NCBI WGS metagenome assembly OJUG01 (sample SAMN04168659, study PRJEB22393) | human gut metagenome | biome: human gut microbiome; feature: stool | host: Homo sapiens | collected 2014-05-12 | reverse complement strand
AATTATATTTCATAAAAAACACCCCAAAAGTGTCCAACTTTTGGGGTGCAGTACACACGGGGGCCGCTTTTCGTATCGGCTTGCGGGACAGCGTCCGCGCAGGTTCAGTCCATCGGTTTGCGGTGCGGTCTCAACGCAGCTCCAGCTTATAGGGGTAGTACATGACGACTCCCTGCTGTTTGGTAGCCTCCTGCACCTGCTTGTACTCCTTCATCAGCAGTCCCAGTTCCGAACGGGTCATGGCCTCGCGGACGCTGATGTTGAGCGACGCGATGAAGGCGGCGAATCCCGTCGGCTCCTCGATCACCTCGGTCACCCGGTAGCTGTCGCCCAGACCGGCCTTGTCCACGGCGATGGCGATGGCCGTTTTCAGACCTCCGTAGGTGTCGATCAGACCGATGCCGAGCGCATCTTCGCCCGACCAGACGCGGCCCCCGGCGATGTCGAGCACCTTCTCGACCGGCAGGTTGCGCCCTTCGGCTACATGGGTCGTGAAGGTCTCATAGACCTTGTCCACGCCGCGCATGATCGAAGCCCGTTCGGCGGCGGTCAGCGGCGAGGTCGCCCCCATACCGGCCGAGGTGTTGCTCTTCACGGCGTCGAACGTGATTCCCAGCTTGTTTTTAAAGGCGTCGATGGTGTTGAGGTACATGCCGAAGACACCGATCGAACCCGTAAGGGTCAGTTTGTCGGCCACGATGACGTCGGCGGGACACGAAATGTAATAACCTCCGCTGGCGGCATAGGAGCCCATCGAAACGACCACCGGTTTCTCGGCTTTCAGCAGCTCCATTTCGCGCCAGATGACGTCCGAAGCCAGTGCACTGCCGCCGGGGGAGTTCACGCGCAGCACCACGGCCTTGACCTTCTCGTCGTCGCGCACGCCGGCCAGCGTCGCAGCCAGCGTATTGCCGTAAATCTCCTTTCCGAAGCCTTCGCCGTCGACGATCGCGCCGTCGGCATAGACGACGGCCACCTGATCGGCCGAGATGTTTTTGAGGTCGGCGCCTACCTGCGAAGCGTATTCGCCCAGCGTGATGAAATTATACTCTCCGTCGGAATCGGACGCTACGCCCAGTTCGGCGAATATGTCCTTCATCTGGTCCTCGTAGATCAGGCTGTCCACGAAGCCGTGTTCGAGGGCATCCTCAGGCAGCGAAACCTCCAGTTTGTCGGTGATGCGGTTCAGCTCCTTCAGGTCGATGCCGCGGGCTTCGGCGACCGAGCCGGCGATGGTGTTCCACATCGAATTCACGAGCGCCTGCATCTGCTCGCGGTTGGCGTCCGACATTTTGGGAAGGATATACGGCTCGACGGCGCTCTTGTATTTGCAGGCCGTGGGGCGGAACACTTCGGCCTTGAGGTCGAGTTTGTCCAGCAGCCCCTTGTAGAACATCAGGTTGAACGCGAGACCCGACCAGTCCATGGCGCCTTCGGGCTGCATGTAGATCTTGTCGGCCGCCGAAGCGAGGTAATATTTCCCCTGCGAATAGGTCTCGTCGTAAGCGACGACGAATTTGCCGCTCTGCTTGAAATCGACGACCGCTTCACGCAGCTCTTCCAACAAGGCCGCGCCCATCACGCCGCCGTTGCCGTTCATCCGCAGGTAAATGCCCTTGATGCGGCTGTCGTCCTTGGCGGCTTCGAGCGCGCGCAGAGCCTTCATCAGCGGAAGCTGGCGCGTGGAGCGCAGCGTGGCGAAGTCGATCCCGGCGAAGGGATCGCTCGACGGAGCGTCGGTCAGCACATCCGAAAAGTCGATCTTGAGGATCGACTCCGCATGCACGGCCACCGTCTTCTCCATCGAGCCGGCTATGCCCAGCAGAATGAATATCCAGAGAAAAAACACCAGAAACGACCCCACGACGAAGGCGAGGATAGCAGCCAGAAAAGTCTTGATAAAATTCATAACGTATCGTTTATTGTTTGTCCTGTTTCGTTCCGCGTCCGGATTTACTTTGCAAATATAAGGAAATTTTACGAAAAACAAATAAAATTTATCGTTTTTCGATAAAATAATAGGCCCTGCTATATTTATTCTGCAAAATATACGTTATCTTTGCGATTGTAGTCACAACACGAATCATGGAAGAAAAAATCAGACATCTGCTGACGTCCGTCGTCCATCCCGAAACGGGACAGGACATCGTCGGCAGCGGCTTTATCGAGCATATCGCCTCCGGAGCCGGCAAGATCACCGTCGTACTCCGTTTCGCCAAGGCCCGCGACCCGTTCGCGGTGAAAATCAAAAACCAAGCCGAGGAGATTCTCCGGCGTGAATTCCCGCAGCAAAACGTCATGGTCGTCATCAAGGAGGGCGGCGCCGCGCCGCGGCCCGAACCCAAGCTCAAGACGACCACCGGCGGCATCGCCAAAGTGATCGCCGTGGCATCGGGCAAAGGCGGGGTAGGAAAGTCCACCGTGACGGCCAACCTCGCCGTCGCACTGCGCAACATGGGTTACCGCGTCGGAATTCTCGACGCCGATATTTACGGTCCCTCGCAGCCCAAGATGTTCGGCGTGGAGGGGTACCTGCCCGATGCGGTGCAGGAGGAGGGAACGGACCGCATCGTTCCGGCCGAGTCGATGGACATACGCCTCATGTCGATCGGATTCTTCATCAAACCGACCGACGCCCTTTTGTGGCGCGGCGCCATGGCGGTCAGCGCCCTCAAGCAGATGATCCACCAGACCAAATGGGGAACGCTCGATTTCCTGCTCGCGGACCTGCCCCCCGGAACGGGCGACGTACACCTCTCTATTATAGGCGAACTGAAAATCGACGCCGCGGTGATCGTCTCGACGCCCCAGCAGGTGGCGGTCGCCGACGTGGTGCGCGGTGTGGAGATGTTCCGCAACGAAAACGTGAACATCCCGGTAGCGGGCGTGATAGAAAACATGGCGTGGTTCACGCCCGAAGAACTGCCCGAAAACCGGTACTATATCTTCGGGAAAGGCGGCGCGCGCCGTTACGCCGAAGAGAACGGCGTGGATTTTCTGGGCGAAATACCCATCGTACAGTCCATCATGGAGGGTTCCGACGAGGGACGCCCTGCGGCGGGGATCGATCCGAGGGTCGAAAAATGGTACCGCGAAATCGCCGAAAAGACTGTCGAAAAGGTGATGAAATCGTGTTAGAAACCCTGTTGATAACCGACGATAAATAATGAAAACTTCCGGCCCCGAAGAGTTGCAAATCCCGAAACAGGGAGGGTATATACAAGTTTTCGCCGAAACCAAAAAAAGTTTTGCCGAATTATAGTCAGCGGCCGACTCCCAAAAGAACAACGGAATGTTCACAAAAAAGGGCTGTCGAAATGTTGAAAACAGTTGTGAACAATTGTCGATTATTATTTTTATGGATTGATAATCAAATTATTGAAATAAAAACGGAAGAAAAAGAAGAGGAGAAAATGTTGAGAGAAAAATCGCGGGGGAACTTGTGAACAGTATCAACAGCTATTATTTCTATTCTTATATCTTTATTTAAAATTAATAAATAGTAAAAATAAAAAATGAAGGTCAATAACTCCGCGGAGATCCGCCGCCGGATCGACGAACTCAAGCGCCGCAAGCGCGCCGTCATACTGGCCCATTACTACACCACGCCCGAAGTGCAGGAGGCGGCCGACTTTCTGGGCGACTCGCTGGCCCTCTCGGTCAAGGCGCAGTCGGTAGACGCCGACATCATCCTGTTCGCCGGCGTGCACTTCATGGCCGAGACCGCCAAGGTGCTCTGCCCCGACAAGAAGGTGCTGATTCCCTGCCCCGAAGCGGGATGTTCGCTGGCCGAGTCGTGCGATGAGAAGGATTTTGCGGTCTTCAAGGCGAAATATCCCGGCCATACGGTCGTTTCGTACGTCAATACCACGGTCGGCGTCAAGGCCCTGACCGATATCTGCTGCACTTCGTCCAATGCGCTGAAGGTCGTGCAGTCGATTCCGGCCGACCGACCGATCATCTTCGCGCCCGACCGCAATCTGGGAGGGTATATCAAAAAGCTGACGGGACGCGAGAATATCGTGTTGTGGGACGGCGCATGTCATGTGCACGAGGAATTTTCGCTGGAGAAGCTGCTGCAGCTCAAAAAGGAGCATCCGGCCGCCAAGGTCGTCGTGCATCCCGAATGCCGGGCCTATATCGTCGAAGTGGCCGACTTCGTAGGGTCCACGGCGGCGATCCTCGACTACTGCGGCCGCAGCGGCGCCGACGAGTTCATCGTGGTGACCGAATCGGGCATCCTCGCCGAGATGAAGAAGCGTTACCCCGGCAAGACGTTTATACCGGCACCCCCCGACGACGAGACCTGCGGATGCAACAACTGCAAGTACATGAAGATGGTGACGCTCGAAAACATCTGCGCGTGTCTCGAAAACGAATCGCCCGAAATCGTGCTCGATGAAGAGGTGCGACGCAGGGCCGAGCGTTCGATCCTGAACATGATAAATATCAAATAACAATCCTGTATGAAGAAACTCTTTTTACTGATCGCCGCGGCGTGCGCCTCTTTGACCGCTGCGGCCGACGAGGGAATGTGGCTGCTGCCCTACCTTCAGAAAATGAATATCAAGGAGATGAAGGCCCGCGGGTGCAAACTTTCGGCTGAGGAGATTTACAGCGTCAACAAATCCTCGCTCAAGGACGCCATCGTGATCTTCGGTCCCGGATGTACGGGCGAGATCGTTTCGGCCGACGGCCTGCTGTTTACCAACCACCACTGCGGCTACGGTTCGATTCAGGCGCTGTCGTCCGTCGAACACGACTACCTGAAAAACGGTTTCTGGGCCATGTCGCGCGAAGAGGAGATCCCGGCTCCGGGACTCAAGGTGCGTTTTATCCGCAAGATTTCGGACGTCACTTCCGACATTCTGGGATATGTGCCCGACGTGGCTTCGGGCGAAGAGCGGGCGCGCATCGTGGCCGAACATGCTGCGGCCGTGCGCAGCCGCATTGCTCAGGACAATCCCGGCATGGAGGTGCTGGTGAAGGATTTCTTCGGCGGAAACCAGTTTTTCGCCTTCGTGATCGAGGTTTTCAGCGACGTGCGTCTGGTGGGAACTCCCCCCACTTCGATCGGCAAGTTCGGCGGAGACACCGACAACTGGATGTGGCCGCGTCATACGGGCGATTTCTCGGTCTTTCGCGTCTATGCCGGACCCGACAACAAGCCGGCCGATTACGCGCCCGAAAACCGCCCTTACAAGGCCGACAAGTTTCTGAAGGTTTCGGTGGACGGATACAAGGAGGGAGATTTCGCGATGATCATGGGTTTCCCCGGTTCGACGTCGCGTTACATGACTTCGTTCGAGATCGACCGCATGCTGGATATCGAGAATCCGCAGCGCATCTTCATCCGCGGCGAGCGTCAGGCTATTCTCAAGGAGGATATGGCCGCAAGCGATAAGGTGCGGATTCAGTACGCTTCGAAATACGCCCAGTCGTCGAACTACTGGAAGAATTCGATCGGCATGTCGCGCGGCATCCGCAAACTGAACGTCAAGGCGCAGAAAGAGGCGCAGGAGGCGGCTTTCCGGAAATGGGCCGAAGCCAATACGCTGCCGACCGAAGGCTATATGGATGCGCTGGACCGCATCCGCGAAGCGGTGGAAGGCAACGCTTCCGCTTTTGCGGCCGAGCAGGTGCTCAGGGAGGCGCTTTACCGTGCCGTGGAGATTCTGACGCCGGCGCGTTCGTTCCTCGCCGTGGAGAAGATCACCGACCCGGCGCGTTCGAAGGAGGCCATGAGGGCCTTCTACAAGGATTACAACCCGGCGACGGACCGACGTGTAGCCAAGCGCATGATGCAGATCGTCAAGGAGAAATGCGGAGACCTTCCGACGGTGTTCGCCGAAGTGATCGACAAGCGGTTCGGCGGCGATACGGATGCTTATGTCGATTATCTGTACGATAACTCGATTTTTGCCACCGAGGAAGGCACGCTGGCCTTCGTGGATGATTTTTCGGTGGAAAAACGCGATGCCGATCCGGCGGTCGTATTCGTGCGTTCGCTCGATGCGAAACTGCTCGAACTGGCGGATGCCCAGCGGGAGAATAACCGCAGGTTCAAGGACGGGCACCGTCTCTACATCGCCGGTCTGATGCGTATGCAGCCCGACAAGGCGTGGGCTTCGGATGCGAACTTTACGATCCGCCTGACTTACGGCCGCGTTCTGCCCTACGATCCGGCGGACGGTATTCGCTACAACTATTATACGACGCTCAAGGGCGTGATGGAGAAGGAAGATCCCAAGAATCCTACGGAGTTTACGGTTCCCGACAAGCTCAAGGAGCTGTACGCCGCGAAGGATTTCGGGCGGTATGCCAACGCCGAGGGCGAACTTCCGGTAGCTTTCTTGGCCGACTGCGATATTACGGGCGGCAATTCGGGTTCGCCGGTGATGAACGCCAAGGGCGAGCTGATCGGTCTGGCGTTCGACGGCAACTGGGAAGCGATGTCGGGCGACGTGGCTTTCGAGCCGCAGCTGCAGCGCACGATCGCCGTGGATGTCCGCTACGTGCTCTTCGTCATCGACAAGTTCGCCGGCGCGAAATGGCTGATCGACGAGTTGTCGATCGACTGACCGAAGCGGAATCGATCGTTGAACCGGGGCCTGATTTCAGGTTCCGGTTTTTGTTTATTACCATCTGTAAACAAATAATGGCGCTTTGCTTTTTTTTAGCCTAAAAATTACTAATTTTGACAGAAATTAGTAATACTGTATCTGTTTTTATGGCAAAAGAATTCAAGCGTTATCTCGTTACCTCGGCTCTTCCCTATGCCAACGGTCCGGTGCATATCGGCCATCTGGCGGGAGTTTACATACCTTCGGACATTTATACCCGTTACCTGCGGCTCAGGGGCCGCGACGTGATTTCGGTCTGCGGAAGCGACGAACATGGCGTGCCCATCACCATCAAGGCCCGCAAGGAGGGAGTGACGCCGCAGCAGATCGTGGACCGTTACCACAGCATGATCAAAAAGTCGTTCGAGGGGCTGGGAATGTCGTTCGACATCTATTCGCGGACTTCGTCGGCGACGCATGCCAAGACCGCTTCGGAATTTTTCCGCAAGTTGTACGACGAGGGGAAGTTCATCGAGCAGACTTCGATGCAGTATTACGACGAGGAGACGCAGACGTTCCTCGCAGACCGTTATATCGTCGGCACCTGTCCTAAGTGCGGCAATGACCGCGCTTACGGCGACCAGTGCGAGAAGTGCGGCTCTACCCTCTCGCCCGACGAGTTGATCGATCCGCACAGCGCCGTGTCGGGTTCCGTGCCCGTGAAGCGTGAGACGAAACACTGGTATCTGCCGCTGGATCAGTACGAAGGATTCTTGCGCGAGTGGATTCTCGAAGGGCACAAAGAGTGGAAAAGCAATGTTTACGGACAGTGCAAGAGCTGGCTGGACGGAGGTTTGCAGCCCCGTGCCGTGAGCCGCGACCTCGATTGGGGCATTCCCGTACCGGTGGAGGGCGCCGAAGGGAAGGTGCTTTATGTCTGGTTCGACGCTCCGATCGGTTATATATCTGCTACAAAGGACCTTACACCCGATTGGGAGACCTATTGGAAGTCGGAGGACACCAAGATGGTCCATTTTATCGGCAAAGACAATATCGTTTTCCACTGCATCGTCTTCCCGTCGATGCTCAAGGCGCACGGCGGCTATATCCTGCCCGAAAACGTGCCGGCGAATGAGTTCCTGAATCTCGAAGGCGACAAGATTTCGACCTCGCGCAACTGGGCCGTGTGGCTGCACGAATACCTCGAAGAGTTTCCGGGCAAGGAGGATGTGCTTCGTTACGTACTCTGCGCCAATGCGCCCGAAACCAAGGACAACGACTTTACGTGGAAGGATTTTCAGGCCCGCAACAACAACGAGCTGGTTGCTGTTCTGGGCAATTTCGTGAATCGCGCGCTGGTGCTGACCCGGAAATATTATGACGGGGAGGTTCCGGCCTGCGGCGAGCTGAATGACTATGACCGCCAGACTGTCGGCGAGGTGGCTGCGGTGAAGGCGTCGCTGGAGTCCAATATCGAACATTACCATTTCCGCGAAGCGCTGAAAGACGCCATGAATATCGCCCGCATCGGTAACAAATACCTTGCGGATACCGAGCCGTGGAAAGTCGTCAAGACCGATCCCCAACGTGTCGGGACGATTCTCAACATCGCACTGCAGATCACGGCCAATACGGCCATTGCTATCGAACCTTTCATGCCCTTCTCCGCAGCGAAGATACTGAAGATGCTCTCTGTCGAGAAGTTCGGATGGGAACAGCTGGGGACGATGGATCTGATTGCGGCCGGGCATAAGATCGGAGAACCGGTTTTGCTGTTCGAGAAGATCGAGGACGACGTGATTCAGCGCCAGCTGGACAAACTTGCGGCGACCAAAGAGGCCAATGCAGCGGCTGAAGCTGCTCAACAGGTTGAACCTCAGAAAGATGCGGTAAGTTTCGACGATTTCCAGAAAATGGATATCCGGGTTTCGACGATTCTTGCGGCTGAAAAGGTGGCGAAAACGAAGAAACTGTTGAAATTGACGGTCGATACGGGTATAGATCAGCGCGAAATAGTATCGGGAATTGCCGAATACTTCACGCCTGAGGAGTTGGTCGGACGTCAGGTCCTCGTGCTGGTCAATCTGCAACCCCGCGAATTGAAGGGGATTTTGTCGCGCGGCATGATTCTGATGGCCGAGGATGCGTCCGGAAAACTGCGTCTGCTGAGTCCGAATGAGGCGACTAACAGCGGCGCCGTCGTGGGATAATGTTGTAAAACCTTTAAAACTTATTATAATGGAAAATATGGATTGGGGCGCCTTGGGATTCGATTATCGCAAGACCGACGCAAACGTTCGCTATTATTATACGGACGGCAAATGGAGTGAGATGGAGATCACGGGCGACGAGTATATCAAGATACATATGTCGGCGTCGTGTCTGCATTACGGTATCGAGCTGTTCGAAGGGCTGAAAGCCTTTCGGGGCGTTGATGGGAAAGTCCGTCTTTTCCGTGTAGAGGAGAACGCCAAGCGGTTGCAGTCTTCTGCAGAACGTCTTTGCCTTCCTGTTCCGACGATCGAAATGATCGTAAAGGCCTGCGTCGAAGTGGTAAAACGTAACGAAAAATATATTCCTCCCTATGGTACCGGCGCATCACTCTATCTGCGTCCCGTTATGTTCGGTACGACTGCCGGATTGGGGGTCAAACCTGCCAAGGATGCTTTGCTGATCGTTTATTGCTCTCCCGTGGGTGCTTATTTCAAAGACGGCATCAAGCCTATCTCCGTTGCCATAGACCGTGAACAGGACCGCGCTGCTCCACGTGGAACAGGCGACGTGAAGGTCGGCGGCAACTATGCTTCCAGCCTGCTGTCGGGTGAAAACGGCCATAAATTGGGCTATTCGAATATCATGTATCTCGATGCCGCAGAGCATAAGTACATCGAAGAGTGCGGAGCCTGCAATTTCTTCGGTATTAAGGAGGGTAAATATATTACGCCAAAATCCTCTTCTGTATTGCCTTCCATCACCAACAAGAGTCTGCGGCAGTTGGCGCGAGATATGGGGCTTGAGGTCGAAGACCGTCTGATTCCTGTAGAGGAGCTTCCTACCTTCGAGGAGTGCGGCGGCTGCGGAACGGCGGCTGTTATCTCCCCTATCGGGAAGATTTTCGATATGCAGACGAATGATATTTATGAATATGGCACTGAAGTAGGTAAGGTTTGTATGGAACTTTACACACGTCTTCAGGATATTCAATACGGTCGTGCCGAGGATAAGTATAATTGGTGTACAATTGTAGAGTGATATTCTCTTTATTTGAATCAAAAAGGCCGCTCATTCGAGCGGCCTTTTAAGTTTGTTCCACGTGGAACTATGTGTTGTGGTTTGTGATCATATAGGGGTTTGTGTTCACTAAATTGCTCCACGTGGAACTGTGTTGAGCACTTTTGGTTTTATCTTCCGAATTTCACCAACAATACATTGACGTCAGCCGGGGAAACTCCCGGAATCCGGGACGCCTGCCCTATTGTTGCCGGGCGTATCCGGGTCAGTTTCTGACGGGCTTCTATCGTCAGCGAGTTCATCGAATGAAAGTCGAAATCTTCGGGAATGCGAATGTTTTCGAGTCTGTGAAGCTTTTCTGCGATGAATTTTTCACGTTCTATATAGCCTTTGTATTTTATTTGAATTTCGGCTTCTTCGATTGCTTCGGCTGAAATGTTGTTGTCCGAGATGAATTTTCGGAGTTTTAGAAGTGCTTCCGAGAGGGATTCGAACGTAACATTATTGCGCATCAGTATGTCGTATAGCTTCCTTCCCTGAGTTAAAGGTTCCGAATTTACCGATTCTAAATAGTCGTTAATTTCGGCTGCTTTGATGCTCTGCCGGCGGGCGAAGGAAATAAGCGATTCTACGGATGCTTTTTTTTCGGTGAAATGGGCGTATCTTTTTTGTGAAATCAGCCCTATTTTATATCCGATCGGAGTAAGTCTGAGATCCGCATTGTCCTGCCGGAGCAAAATACGGTATTCGGCACGCGAGGTAAACATGCGGTAGGGTTCGTCCACGCCTTTGGTAACGAGATCGTCGATCAGTACTCCGATGTAGGCTTCGTCGCGCTGCAATACCACGGCTTCTTCCCCTTTCAGCGCCCGGTGTGCGTTGATTCCGGCTATGAGTCCCTGCGCCGCGGCCTCTTCGTATCCGGTCGTTCCGTTGACCTGACCTGCGAAATACAAGCCGGAAACGAGTTTCGTTTCGAGCGAATGGTGCAGTTGCGTAGGCGGAAAATAGTCGTATTCGATGGCGTAACCGGGGCGGAATATGTGCAAATCTTCGAATCCCCGGATTTTGTGCAGCGCTTCCCACTGTATGTCCCAAGGCAGCGACGATGAAAATCCGTTGAGATAATATTCGTTGGTCGACTCGCCTTCGGGCTCCAGAAAGAGCTGGTGCTGATCCTTGTCGGCAAAGGTCCGGAGCTTGTCTTCGATGCTGGGACAGTAGCGGGGACCTATTCCTTTGATCGTTCCGTTGAACAGAGGCGAACGGTCGAAACCGGTGCGCAGCAGGTCGTGCACCTCGGCCGAAGTGTAGACCAGAAAACAAGGCAGTTGATGCTTAACAGGTTGTGTATCAGGTGAAAAAGAGAACTTGTCCGGATTTTCGTCGCCGTATTGCGGTTCGAGCGATTCGAAGTCGATCGTGCGTGCGTCGAGACGCGCCGGAGTGCCTGTTTTCATGCGTCCCGTTTCGAATCCTATGGCGCGCAGGGATTCCGTGATTCCGTGCGAAGCGGCATCCCCCGCCCTGCCCCCTTCGGCGTGCGAAGTGCCGCAGTGCATCATTCCTCCGAGAAAGGTTCCCGAAGTCAGCACGACGGCGCGGCAGGCGAACTCGATGCCCATTTGGGTCCTTACTCCCTTTATGCGGGGTTTGACCCCGGCGGTGTCGAAGAGGAGCTCCGTCGCCGCATCCTGCCAGATGTAGAGGTTCACGGTGTTTTCGAGCGTGTGCCGCCATTGGGCCGAGAAGCGCGATTTGTCGCACTGGGCGCGCGGACTCCACATGGCGGCGCCCTTCGAACGGTTGAGCATCCGGAACTGGATGGTCGTGAGGTCCGTGATGCGGCCCATTTGTCCGCCCAAAGCGTCTATCTCTCTGACAATCTGACCTTTGGCGACTCCGCCGACTGCCGGGTTGCAGGACATCGAGGCCATTTTGGTCATATCCATCGTAAGCAGCAGCGTGCGCGAGCCGAGACGCGCGGCGGCCGAGGCCGCTTCGCATCCGGCGTGTCCGCCGCCGATGACGATAATATCGTATTCTAAAATCATTGCTCTGTTCTCAATTCTTGTTTGGTTCTCCGGCTGGGGGCGTTTTTTCGGCCCTGCCCTGCCGGAATCGCACGCAAAAGACGGCTGTTATTGCTCCTCCCAGAACTTCAGGTATTTGTCCTCTTTGCGGTGCATCTGCGCGTTGGTGCGGGGGGTTTTGTCGCCCTGACCGCAGAGGTGCAGTACGCCGTGGACCACTACCCTGCGCATCTCCTGAAGCGTCGAGAATCCGTACAGCCGGGCGTTGTCGGCGACGGTTTCGACGTCGATGAAGATGTCGCCCGAAATCACGCGGGCGCCTTTGCGGTCGCTGTAGTCGAACGTGATGACGTCGGTGAAATAGTCGTGCCCCAAGTACTGGCGGTTCATCTCTAGCAGCCGCTGCGCCGAACAGAAGATATAACTCACATCGCCCAGTTCATACCCTTCCGCTTCGGCGACCCGGCGGAGCCATTCCGCGGTCAGCCGTTTCCGGGGCAGCCGGTAGCTGCAGTCGTCCGTATAATATTTGACAGCCATTTTTTTCGTATTTTTCAGATTTTATGCCATTCGTCCGGGGCGTGCCGCTGCTGGGTGCGCGAATTTCCGCCGCGGGGCGGAGATTTCCGGCGTTGGGGACACGGATTTCCGGTGCTGGACGGAGATCCGGCCGCTGCCGGGACCGTGCGCCTGCCTGCGGATGCCGGCAGCGGGTTTCGGGAAGCCGCACCGTCGCATGTCGTCCTCATGTTATTTTTTGAAACAGTTCTCGGCACGGAGCTTCTGGCCCGGATTCGGCGGATAGATGCCGAAGACGAGTTTGTACTCCGTTTCCATGGTCATGATGTTCACCGCCGAACCGATGGTGCCCAACTGTGCGTTTCTGGCCACTTTCTGGCCCTTCTCGACGCAGATCGACCCCATGTTGGCATAGGAGGTTATATATTCGCCGTGAGCCACGTAAACGTCGTATTTGTTGGTTATGCGGTTGCGCTTGACGTCCACGACCTTGCCGTCGTAGATCGAAATGACGTGCGCCCCCTTGGGACCCGTGATTTCGGCCATGTTCTCCTTGTAGCGCTTCACGCGGCCCGCCGTGACGGGAAGCCGCAGGCCCGTGGTCTTGGTCGAGAACGAATCGCCCTCCTTGTTGCCCTTGGTCAGTTTGCGCAGTTCGCCGATGGCCACGTCGAGCTGCTGCTCCTGCGATATTTTGCGCTGGAGGGCCGTTTTCTCCTTCTGGGAGAGCTGCCGGATGCTGGTGCGGGCGTTGCGGGCGTCGCGTTCGAGCTTCTGTTTCTGGGCTTTCAGTTTGAGCGTTACCGAGTCGAGCGACCGTTTGCGGCGGTCGAGCAGCTCCTTCTCCTCGGCGACCTGCTTCGAGAGCGCCGCGATGTCCTGCAGTTTGCGTTCGCGCATCGACGCCACTTCCCGCAGGTTGGTGAGCTTGCGGGCCATGTCGGCGAAGTCGCGCGACGAGAAGATATAGGTCAGATAATTGTTGTGCCGGTAGTTGCGATAGGCTTCGCGCACCATTTCGGCGTATTGGGTACGGTTGCGGTCCAGCGATCTGCCGAGGTCTCCGGCGACGCTGTCCGTGCGGTCGATCTCCCCGCGCAGCAGGCGGGCCTGCTTCTCGGTCTCTTCGAGCAGCTGGTTCCGCGAATCTATCTGGCGTGCCAGACGCCGTATGCGCTCCTCGGTGGCGGCGCGGCCCTCCTTGAGCTTCGAAATCTCCCGCTCCTCGGCGGCGATTTTCTGCTCCAGTGCCGCGATAACCCGCTTCTGCTGTTCGATCTTGCGGTCGGCCTGAGCGGAGGCCGCAAGGGCGGCGAACAGCAGGAAAAGGGTCAGTATGCAGCTTTTCGTCGGCTTCATCGCATTTGCAGGGTTACTCTTTTTTCGCTTTGCTTTCCGTTATCCGGCGTTCGATGCGCCCGGCGTCGTAGCCCTTTTCGAGGGCTTTGCGCCAGTATATCTCGGCCATGAAATTCTCGCCCAGCGCCTTCAGTATGTCGCCGTAGTGGACCAGCAGCGCGGCGCTTTCCTGTGCGTCGAGGGCGACGGCCTGCTGCATGATTTTCCGGGCTTCGTCCACACGTCCCAGTTTGAAGAGCACCCAAGCGTGGGTGTCGAGGTAGGTGGGGTTGTTGTCCGTGAGGGCCGTGGCGCGGCTGGCCATGGCGAGCGCCTTTTCCAGATCGCGCTCCTCAAGCGAGAGGAAATAGGCGTAGTTGTTCAGCACCATGGCGTTGTCGGGATCGTAGCGCAGGCTCCTGTCATAGGCTTTGTAGCACTGCTTCATGGCCGAACGGAACGAACCCTTGCGGCTGATGAGCACGAAATCCTCTTCGTCGCCGGACTCCCCCGCCGCGGCTTTCTGGTGCCATGTGTCGCCGATCAGCCCCCAGATCGCGCCGCGCAGCGAATCGGTGCGGGCGTAACGGAGCGACTGCTGATAGGCTTTTATCGCTTTGTCGTACTCTTTGGTGTAATTCAGCACGTGGCCTTTCGAGAGCTGGAAGTCGATCTCTCCGGGGAAAAGCTCCAGCGCCCGGTTGATGTAGAGGGCCGCCGAGTCGGGATGCTGGAGATAGCTCTCGATGTCGATCACCGACCGGTAGTAGCTTTCGACGGGCGGCTGGTCGTCGAGGTGGAGTTTGTAGAGCGCCAGCGCCTGCTCCAGTTCGCCTGAGGCGATCAGGTGCTTGGCGTAGAGTTCCACCACGCGCCGGTCCTGCGGATAGCGCACGGCCAGCGTCGAGGCCAGCACGTTGAGCTGGATGTAGTATTCGCGGTAGAACCGCATGTCGGAGGTGAGCTGCTCGAAGCGTTTGATCTTGGCGTCGAGCGGCATCTGGTCCGAGTCGAAGAGCCGCTGGGTGACGTTGAGTACCGACCGGTAATCGCGGCGGCCGTTGTAGTAGTCGGCCAGCGACATCAGCGTGGCGACGTCGGTCGAGTCGATCTGCATGGCACGGTCGTACTCCGCCATGGCCAGCGAGTCCTTGTTCAGAATCGCATAGAGGTCGGCCAGCACCACATGGTGCTGCGCTTCGTAGGGAGCGGCTTCGACCATGGCCTTGGCTTCGTCGACGGCTTTGTCCAGCTGCCGCGTGGAGATCAGCAGTTGGCGTTTCATCGCGCTCAGCATCGGGATGCGCCCGAAGCGGAGTTCCGCCGAGTCGAGCGTGGCGATGGCCGAATAGGGCTGCTGGACCTGCTCGTAGAGCGCCGCCAGAAGCCGGTAGTTGTCGGGGTTCTGCGGATCTGCGGCGCGCAGGCGCTTGTAGACGCCGAGGGCTTCGGGGTAACGCTGGGCGAAGATCAGGGCCTGTCCGAGGAACTGGTGATACCATTTGTTCGTCGTGTCGAGCCGGTAGGCGCGGCGGGCCAGCTCCACCGCCTCGTCGGGCGTGGAGTACATGCCGTTGGTCGCCATTTCGTAATAAGCCGGCGCGTAGGTCGAATCGGCGCGGATCGCCTCGGTGAGATATTCCCGCGCCCGGACCGTATCGTGAAAAATGGTATTCTGTTTGATGCCCTCGGTATAGAGCCAGACGCTGCGCAGCGAATCGGGGTAACTGCCGGGTACGGTCGCGGCGGGACCCTTCCCCGCGGCGAAAGCCGTGCAGAAGAGTACGCAGAGTGCCGTTGTCGCTGTCAGACGCTTCATGGATCGCGGTTTTAGAGTGCCGTGTCGAACTGGTGGAGGAACCGCACGTCGTTTTCGAAATAGAGACGCAGGTCCTTCACGCCGTATTTGAGCATTGCGATGCGTTCAATACCCATGCCGAAGGCGAATCCCGAATATTTTTCGGGGTCTATGTTGTTTGCTTTCAGTACGTTGGGATCGACCATGCCGCAGCCCATGATTTCGAGCCAGCCCGTGCCCTTGCAGACCGGACAGCCCTTGCCGCCGCAGAGGTTGCACGAGACGTCGACCTCGGCCGAGGGTTCGGTGAAGGGGAAATACGACGGACGCATCCGGATGGCCGTCTGTTCGCCGAAGAGTTCTTTGGCGAAGAACAGCAGCGATTGTTTCAGGTCGGCGAACGAAACCCCTTCGTCGATGTAAAGTCCTTCGATCTGGTGGAAGATGCAGTGGGCACGGTAGGAGATGGCCTCGTTGCGGAAGACGCGGCCGGGGCAGATGACGCGGATCGGCGGGCGCTGGTGCTCCATCGTGCGCACCTGGATCGACGAGGTGTGGGTGCGCAGCAGGATGTCGGGGTTCTTCTCGATGAAGAAGGTGTCCTGCATGTCGCGCGCCGGATGTTCGGGCGGGAAGTTGAGTGCCGAGAAGACGTGCCAGTCGTCCTCGATTTCGGGCCCGTCGGCCACCGTATAGCCCAGCCGCGAGAAGATCTCGACGATCTGGTTCTTCACCAGCGAAATCGGATGGCGCGACCCGAGCTGCTCGGCCGAACCGGGACGGGTCGGATCGCCGATGGCTTCGGCATCGTCGGCCCTGCTCTCCTGCAATTCGGCGCGCAGGGCGGCAACCCGCTCGGTGGCGGCCTGTTTCAGGGCGTTGAGCCGCTGCCCCACTTCGCGTTTGAGTTCGGGAGCCACCCTCTTGAACTCCTCCATCAGCGCGTTCAGTTCGCCCTTTTTCCCCAGTACCTTGATGCGGAACTCTTCGACTTCGGCCGCCGTTTTGGGGCAGAACTCTTCGACACGCCGCAGAAGTTCTTCGATTTTGCCAATCATATTTTGCGGTTTTATACTTTTTGCCTAATTTTATACGCTATATAAAATGCAAAGTTATAAATTTTTTGAGATATGTTGCGCAAATCGCTCGCTTTTGTCGTCGTTGCACTCCTCCTCGCCGCGGGGGCGTCGGCCCAGAGCGTCGGGCTCGTGCTGAGCGGCGGAGGGGCGAAGGGACTCTACCATATCGGGGTGATCCAGGCGCTCGAAGAGAACGAGGTTCCGATCGATTACGTCGCCGGAACCTCCATGGGTTCGATCATCGCGGCGCTCTACGCGGCGGGCTATTCGCCGGAGGAGATGCGCGCGATCGTCGATTCGGGGCAGGTTCGGGAGTGGGTTTCGGGCCGCATCGATTCGCGTTACGCCTCCTATTACCGCCAGATGCAGGATCAGCCCTCGATGCTTACGCTGCGGCTCAATCTGCGCGACGAGGAGAAGCGCAGCGACGCCAAGAACAAGTCGCGGCTGGTGCTGCCGAGCCATCTCATTTCGTCGTCGCAGATCGATCTGGCGCTCGCCGAACTGCTGACGCCGGCTTCGACGGCCTCCGGCGGCGATTTCGACCGGCTCATGGTGCCGTTCCGGTGCGTGGCCAGCGACCTGGTGGCGCGCAAACCCTATGTGCTCAAAACGGGCGACCTGGGCGAAGCGGTGCGTGCCTCGATGGCCATTCCGCTGGCGTTCAACCCGATCGAGAAGGATTCGATGCTGCTCTACGACGGCGGTATCTACGACAATTTTCCGTGGAAACCCCTCGACGAAACCTTCCGTCCCGACTACCTGATCGGCAGCAAATGTACGTCGGGCAACACCGAACCCAACGCCAAGAGCATCATGGACCAGGTGTGGATGCTCACCATGGAGAAGACCGATTACGACATGCCGGCCGGCCGCAGCACGCTTATCGAGCGGGCGGTCGACGTTTCGATGCTCGACTTTTCTCAGGCCGACGCCATTATCCAGTCGGGTTATGACGATACGATGGCGCTGATGGACTCGCTCAAAAGCGCCGTTCCGCGCCGCATGTCGCGGGGCGAGGCGCTGCGCCGCCGCGCCGCCTTCCGCGAACGCTGCCCCGAGCTGCTTTTCAACCGCTACGCGATCGAGGGGCTGAATCCCGCCCAGACGACCTACGTGCGCGACAACATGCAGCTCGACCACCAGCACGACGGCGAACCGAAGATCCTTTCGTTCGAGCGGGTGAAGGACAAATACTTCTCGGTGCTGGCCGACGGCAATTTCTCCACCGAATACCCCTACATGCGCTACGATCCGAAGTCGGGCTATTACGGCATCGATTTCCGGCTGACGACCAAGCCCGACTACAAAATCCTGATCGGCGGTAACATCTCGTCGACGGCCTTCAACCAGGCCTACGTCGGGTTCGAATACCACCGCATCCGCCATGCGGCCAACCGCTACTACACCCACCTGTTCCTCGGGCCGGTGTCGTCGGCCGTCATGCTGGGCGGACGGACGGACTTCTTCCTCTGGCGGCCGCTGTTCGTCGATTATTCGTACAACTTCACGGCCCGCAACTACAAGAACGGCAATTTCGGCAACCTCACGTCGGTGTCGAACACCGAGTCGATGAAGTTTCTGGAAAACTTCCTCTCGCTGGGATTCGGCTTTCCGGTCACGCACCGCAGCGCCTTCGTGATCCGGCTCAACGGCGGACAGGAGCGCTACTATTACAGCCTCGACCGCGCCTCCTACAAGGAGAACTACTACGAGGATCTGACCACGCTCAACTACATTTCGCCGAAGATCGAGCTGCGGCGCAGTTCGCTGGACAGGATGATCTTCCCGCACTCCGGTACGTCGCTCTCGCTGTCGGGCATCTATCTCTACGGCCGCGACCGTTTCGTGCCGAGTCCCTATTCGCGCGACGAGCAGCGGCTGCGCAAGTCGAAGCGGGATGTCTCGTGGTGGGGCGCCCGCATCGTGTGGAACCAGTATTTCCAGATTTCGGGCAGCAAATGGTTTTCGCTGGGTTACGGCGCCGAGGCTGTCGTGACGACGATCCCCACGCTGAGCAACGACAAGGTGACGCGCATGCTGATGCCGGCCTACCGGCCTACGCTCCATTCGCAGACGGTCTACATGCCCGAATACCGCGCCAAGCGCTATGCGGCGGTCAGCGTGATGCCGACCTTCGATTTCAGCGACCGGTTCTTCCTGCGGACGGGCATCTACGCGATGTTCGCCGAGCGGTTCCGACCGACCGACGACAGGATGCGTTACATCGTCGACGCGTCGCTGGTCTATCATACGGGCATCGGCCCGATCAGCCTTTCGCTGACGAAGTACAATGTCAAGAACTGGGACAACCTCTTCCTGACCTTCAATTTCGGCTATGCGATGTTCCGTCCGCGCGGAATCCACTATTGACGACCCTATGGTTTAACGATTCGACGACTATATGACACAAGAACCCAAAATCACGGCGACGCTGATCTACGACTTCGACGGTACGCTGGCGCCCGGCAACATGCAGGAGTACGATTTCATTCCCGCCGTCGGCCAGAGCAACAGGGAGTTCTGGAACGACGCCAATTCGCTGGCCGAGGAGCAGGACGCCGACATGACGCTTACCTACATGGCCAAGATGCTCGAAGCGGCGCGCTCGCGCAAACTGTCGCTGCGCCGCGAGGCGTTCCAGGAGTCGGGACGCAACATCCGGCTCTTTCCGGGCGTGAAGGAGTGGTTCGGCCGCATCAACGCCTATGCCGCCGCGCGGGGCGTGCGCGTGCTGCACTACATCAATTCGTCGGGCTTGAAGGAGATGATCGAGGGGACGCCCATCGCGTCCGAGTTCCGCAAGATCTTCGCCTGCTCGTTCCTCTACGACGTCGACGGCATCGCCTACTGGCCCGGCGTGGCGGTCAACTATACCAATAAGACGCAGTTCATCTTCAAGATCAACAAGGGCGTCGAGTCGGTGTCGGACTGCAAGCTGGTCAATCAGTATATCGAGGAGCGCGAACGTCCCGTGCCTTTCAGCCGTATGATCTACGTGGGCGACGGGACGACCGACATTCCCTGTATGCGGCTGGTGAAGAACTTCGGCGGGCACTCGATCGCCGTCTACAACCCCGCGTCGGCGAAGGTGGGGCGCAAGGACCTGGCGTCGCTCATCCGCGACAACCGCGTCAACCACGTCTGTGCGGCCGATTATACCGAAGGATCGGAGATCGACCGGCTGGTGAAACTCATCATCGACAAGATCGCGGTCGACTTCGAGCTGCAACAGCTCGAAATCCCGCGTTAAACGCATCGCTCATGAAGATCGTATTCGCAACCAACAACGCCCACAAGCTCGCCGAGGTGCAGGCCGTGCTGGGCGACGCCTACGAACTGGTGACGCCGCGCATGTGCGGCGTGGAGGAGGAGATTCCCGAAAACCAGCCGACGCTCGAAGGCAATGCCTCCGAGAAGTCGCACTACCTGCGCGCCCGCACGGGGCTCGACTGCTTCGCCGACGATACGGGGCTCGAAGTCGAGGCGCTGGACGGCGCGCCGGGCGTCCATTCGGCGCGCTATGCCTCCGACGGTCACGACTTCGCGGCCAACAACCGCCTGCTGCTGCGCAACTTGGAGGGGGTGGCCAACCGCCGCGCACGCTTCCGCACGGTCATTTCGCTGCTTGTGGGCGACGAGGAGCACCTCTTCGAAGGGGTCGTCGAGGGGCGCATCGTCGAACGGGAGAGCGGAGCCGAGGGGTTCGGTTACGATCCGCTCTTCGTGCCCGACGGCTGCGACCGTACCTTCGCCGAGATGTCGCCCGACGAGAAGAACGCCGTGTCGCACCGCGGCCGCGCCGTGCGCAAACTGGCCGCCTTCCTGCGCGCCCGCGGCGAAAAGTGACACCCCGGCTTCGACACTCCGGCCGATGACCGATAAAGCCCTCCTTCTGCACCGGCTGGCAGCCTGCTCCGGCCCGCTGCTGGCCGCAGGTGCCGCGCAGGCGCAGCAAGCCGCCCCCGCGCAGCGCCCCAACATCCTCTTCATTCTGACCGACGACCAGCGGTGGGACGCCGTGGGATACGTCAACCCGATCGTCCGCACGCCGCACATCGACTCGCTGGCCCGCGAAGGGGTCTGCTTCCGCAACGCCTTCGTCACGACGCCGATCAGCGCCGCCAGCCGCGCGTCGCTGCTTACGGGCATGTACGAGCGCACGCACGGCTACACCTTCCGGCAGGGCCCGCTCAAAGAGCCTTACATGCAGCAGTCCTATCCCGTCCTGCTGCGTGCGAGCGGCTATACGATCGCCTATTTCGGGAAGTTCGGCGTCACCTATCCCGGTGCGCAGCGGCTCTTCGACGCGGCCGACCTCTACGACCGCCGCGGCAAATTCCCCGACCGCCGCGGCTATTTCTACAAGACGATCGACGGCGATACGGTACACCTGACCCGCTATACGGGCTACGAGGCGCAGCGATTCCTGCGCGAAGTCGATCTGTCGAAGCCCTTCTGTCTGTCGCTCGGTTTCAGTGCCCCGCATGCCCACGATCCCGCACCGGAGCAGTATTTCTGGGAGCCGTGGGCCGATTCGCTCTACCGCGACCTGACCGTCGCGCCGCCGCTGCTGGCCGACGACCGCTACTTCGAGGAGCTGCCCGAGGCGGTGCGCAGGGGCTACAACCGCGTGCGCTGGACGTGGCGCTACGATACGCCGCAGAAGTACCAGCACAGCGTCAAGGGCTACTACCGCATGATCTCGGAGGTCGACCGCGAGGTGGGAGCTATCCGGCAAGTGTTGCGCGAGCGGGGGCTCGACCGCAATACGATCATCGTCTTCATGGGCGACAACGGTTATTTCCTCGGCGAGCGGCAGCTGGCCGGCAAATGGCTGATGTACGACCGTTCGCTGCGGGTGCCGATGCTCATCTACGACCCGCGCGGCCGCGACCCCCGCGAGGTGGAGGACATGGTGCTCAATATCGACGTTCCGGCGACGATCCTCGATGCGGCGGGCGTCGCCGTGCCCGAAGCCTATCAGGGCGTCAGCCTGCTGGGTTACACCCGCGGCGAGGCGCCGGCCGCCGACCGCGAAGCGTTCCTGTGCGAACATCTCTGGGAGCTGGACGAAATCCCTTCGAGCGAGGGAATCCGCACCGAGCGGTGGAAATACATGCGTTACCGCTTCATCCCGGGTCGGGAGGAGCTCTACGATCTGGCGGCCGATCCGGAGGAGGCGGTCAATCTCGCCTCCGATCCGGCCTACGGCCGGACGTTGGAGGAGTTGCGCCGGGAGTGCGACCGGCAGATCGAACGTTACGTCTCGCTGCGCCGCCACTGATTCCGGGCGAAGGTGTTCCTCCCGAAAAATCCATGCCGGAGAACAATGCGCAGCCGCGGCCGTACGCTTTTTCGGGGAAATCGGTTCGGAATGCTTCTCGGGGATTTTTCTGCCGGAATGAAGGCTTTCCCCGGATTTCCCCGATGGAATGCAACTTTTTGTGGCTTAAAATGTTCGGATCGTTATTCCGTGCCGGAACATGCTGCCGGCGTGCGGTTTGCATCTCTGCGGAAAAAAGCGTATCTTTATCGGAAGAGCCGGCGCCGGAGGGCGGCCGGCTCATCGCCCTCGGCGGCCTGCTGCCTGCGGGGCGGATACTGTCTGCGAAGAGATGAAAGAAACCCTATTTATTCACTTAACTCAACTGTTTATGAAACATTTTATCCTATGGGGTCTGACGCTCGCGGCCGTGGTGCTGGGCGGGTGCTCGGACGATTACGACGACACGGAGCTTCGCACGGGGTTGAACGATCTGCGGGATCGCGTCGCGAAACTCGAAACGCAGCTGACGAAGCTCAACGGCGAAATCACAACGATCGATGCGCTGGTCAGGAAATTGGAGAGCAATGTCTCGGTGGTGAAGGTCGAGCCGGGCACGGACGGCAAAAGCTACACGATCTACTTTTCGGACGACACGAAAGCGGTGATTGCCAACGGCGAGGACGGCGTCGCGGGCAAGGATGCTCCGGTGATCGGCGTGAAGGAGGAGGACGGCGTCTACTACTGGGCGCAGACGATCGACGGAAAGACGACGATCCTCGAAGTCGACGGGCAGAAACTACGCGTGACGGCCGAAGTTACCCCCCCCCGGCTGTCGGTCGACGAAGAGGGTTACTGGGAGGCGAGCTATGACGGCGGAGATACGTGGGAGCGGATCACGAATGCCGCGGGCGAGCCGGTGAAGGCCGTGACGGACGACGGATCGTCGATTCAGGACTCGTTTTTCAGCGCCGTGACGCAGGACGACGGCAACGTCTATTTCACGCTGACCGACGGGTCGGTCATCACGGTCGCGAAGCGAACGGATTTCTACCTGATCCTGCGCAAGGCTCCCGATGTGGCACCCTTCGTCTACGGCGAGACCAAGACCTATGAGATCGAGAGCGCCGGCGTGGCGGAGACGATTCTCACCAAGCCCGACGGATGGCGCGTGGCATTGAAGGACGACGTGTTGAGCGTGACGGCTCCGGCGGCCGACGCTGCGGGCTTCGAGGCCGAAGGTACGGTGGCCGTGATCTATTTCGACGGTGCGGAGCGCAGCTCGGTGGCCAAGTTGGGCGTCGTGGTCGACAAGAGCCAGACCGGCGTGACCGAGGGCGACGACTTCACGATCGACATCACCGAGGTGACCGACAAGAGCGTCACGGCGACCGTCACGCCGAAGGACGCTTCGATCTATTACTATGTTTCGGCTTACGATGCCGAGACGTTCGATGAAAAGGGCGAGGCGGCCGTCGTCGCCGAACTGAAAGCGATGTTCGATTTCTATGTTCAGTATGGAATGTGGGATTATTACAAAGAGACGCTGATGTCGAAGGGAACGGCTACCTATACCACGCCTGAGGCGACGCCGCTCACGGCCGGTGCGTCTTATTATCTGATCGCCTTCGGATTGGAGGAAAACAGCGAAGGAACCGCATTGATACCCAATACCGCCGTAATGAAGGTTCCCTTCAAGACGACTACGCCGGTGGTGGTCAATACCAAATACCGCGTCACGGTCGACAACATCACGTGGTACGGCGCCGGGTACAGTGTGGTGCCGAGCGACGACCTGCACTATTTCCACGGCATCGTCAAGAAGTCGGCCTTCACCGGCGGGCAGGGGCAGCCTCTGACCGACGCGGAGGTGGCCGCCGCCTATGTCAAGGAGTATGAGACTCGTTATTACGACGAGCTTTACATGGATGATCCGACGACGATCAAGTGGACGGATCTTTCTTCCTGCGGTACGCAGCGGCAGGTCGTTCCGCGCGCCTGGATCCGCGAAAACGAACTGGCCAACGAGGCGATCCGTCCGCTGGTCGCCGAGACGGACTACTGCCTGATCGCCTTCGGCGTCGACGGCAAGGAGCTGCGCACGGATGTGGCGAAGAAGGAGTTCCGCACGCCGGCCTTCACGCCGACCGAGGAGTGCACGTTCGACCTCGACGTGACGGTATCGCGTCAGAATCTCTCGATCAAGGTCACGCCGTCGAACAAGAACCTGACCTATATCTGCCACCTCGACAAGAGTGCGACCTATTATGAGTTCGAAAACGACATGCAGTATGCGGCCGACGACCTCTTCTGGACGAAATACAACCTCGAAGCGGGCCGGACGCTCTCCGACGAGCTGCTGACGGGCGACATCGAAATGAAGGCCGAGAATCTGTGGGCTTCGACCGGTTATGTGGTCTATGCCTACGGCTGTACGGCCGACGGGGTGATTACCACGCCGCTCACATCGGTCCGCGTATTGACCGAGGCCGGTTCGGATACGCCTCCGGCCACTGCCGCCAAGCCGCGTTTGGTGCGGGTACGGTAGCATCCGTTTCGGAAAATAAAAATCCCCGGCTCCTTGCGAGCCGGGGATTTTTACGGATGACGACGAGGGCGGGTCACCGCTTGTTGTAGAGGTTCATCGTGCGTTCGGCGCCGATCGAGACGAAGGAAAGAACGGCCTCGGCGAAGACTTTCAGCCGCTCGGGCAGCGCCTTGCGCTCTTCGTCCGACCACGACCCCAGCACGTAGTCCACCTGATGCCCGCGGGCGAAATCGCCGCCGATGCCGAAACGGATGCGGGCGTACGCCTCCGTGCCCAGCAGCTCGGTGATGTTTTTCAGCCCGTTATGACCGCCGGCGCTGCCTTTCGGTCGCATCCGAAGCGTCCCGAAAGGGAGTGCGATGTCGTCCACCACGACCAGCAGATTCTCCGGCGCGATCTTCTCGGCTTCCATCCAGTAACGGACGGCTTTGCCCGAGAGGTTCATGTAGGTCGACGGTTTGAGCAGCACGAGCGTGCGTCCCTTGTAGCGCAGTTCGGCCGTCGCGCCGTAACGGCCCGTCGTAAAAGCGATGTTGGACTGCTCGGCTAAGCAATCCAACACCTTGAATCCGATGTTGTGGCGGGTGTCGGCGTATTCGGCGCCGATGTTCCCCAGTCCTACAACGAGGTATTTCATCGTCCGGAATTTATCGGTTTCGACAATCGTTTCGGTTCCGGAGCGACAGCTACTGGGCGGCCTCCGCTGCGGCGCCGCGCGAAGCACGCGTTACGCGAACGGCGCAAACGGCCGTGGTGGCGGGGGTCAGGAATTTCAGGTCGTCCGATTTGAGGTCGCCCACGAAGATCGTCTTGCCCACGCCCAGCGTCGTCACGTCGACGGTGATCTCGTCGGGCAGTTTGTCGACCGGGCCGCTGACGAAGATCTTGCGGGTCGAGAGGACGAGCTTGCCGCCCACCTTCACGCCCTCGGCGTTGCCGGTCAGGCGCACCGGAATGCTGATTGCCACGGGTTTGCCCTCCTGCACGCGGTAGAAGTCGATGTGGAGAATCTCCTCGCGCACGGGGTGGAACTGCACTTCGCGCATCACGGCCTTTTCGGTCTTGCCGCCGATCGTCAGCTCGACGATATAGGAGTTGGGGGTGTAGATCAGCGGTTTGAGCGCTTTGGCGTCTACGCTGAACGATACGGTCTCGCCGCCTCCGTAGAGGACGCAGGGCACCTGGCCCTCGCGGCGGATGGCGCGGCTGGCTTTCTTGCCGAAGTCGGCGCGCGGAGTTGCCTCGATTTTGAGAGTCTGCATAAATTTTTTGTTTTTTATTAGTTGTTACCTCGGGCGTCGCTCAGGCCCGCGTTGCAGCGGGCCCCCTCGGCGCTTGCTTTCGTGCGGCAAAGATAGCGTTTTTTCCTGAAAAACAAATTCCCGCAGCCAGAGTTTCGTTTTCGGCTGCGGGAATCGGGAGGGAATTTTATTCGAATAGTCCGACGGTGCGTTTGGGCGCGATGTTCGTCCATGCGTTCAGAAAGGGCGAGGCCGGCCGGGTAGCATCGGGTATGTAACTGTATGCGGCAAGGTGCAGGTCGGATCTGTGCAGCTTGCGGACATTCGACACGGCCGGCGCGGCGGCAGGATGCGCTTTTCCCTGCTCATCGATCGTGAAGAAGGTTTTCTGCATTCCGGCGGTCACCTCTCCCTGTTGATTCAGTCCGTATGTATATGCCAAGTAGAGATTGCCGGGTGTGAAATTTTCGGGGAAAATATAGGTTTGATCGCCTTGCAGGAAGAAACCGTACTCCGTAAGCAGTTCTACGAGGGACATCTGTTCGCCGGCGGCCATTTCGGTCCATAGCAGCAGATCATCGGTCAGGTACTCCGCGTCAGATGCGAATTCGGCGTAATATTCGGCTTCACCGGCCATGCCGACATAGGTCATCTGCTTGTCGGCGGGAGATACCGTGACGCTCAAACCGTCGTCGGTCATGCCGTTGACGGTGATCGTACACTCCATAGGGGCGAAGACATCGCCGCCCGGAGCAAGCGTCTTGAAGGGCTGGGAGATGTAGACTTCGGTCGTCTGGCGGGCTTTGTTATCGAGTCCTACGGCCATAACGCAGTATTCCGTAGCAGGGTCGAGTGTGGTGTAGACGAAACTGTCGTTTCCGGTTTTGGTGACTATGCCGGCCGCTTTTTCAGGCGTGATCTCGATGCCGGCTTGCTCGGAGAGCGCTTCGGCGATAATTGCCAGTCCGTCGGCCATCAGTTGTGCGACGCCGGCTCCCTTGCGGTAGCTTTCGATAAGCGTCGTGTTGTAGACCTGCCAGAAATAGGGGGTAGCGGGATTCGAGGGTTTGATGGTGATGGTGGCCCCTTGCAGCGTGATGTCGGCGACCGTTGACGAGAAGGTGCAATCCTGCGGTTTGAGTTCGCCGCCCGGAGTATGGAAGGGGACGACGACAATATCGGTCGTGGGGTAACCGCCCAGGTAGCCGAAGGCTACGGCGCAGTAGTCGGTGTCTTCTTCCAGCAGACGGGTGAAATCACGTGTCACGTCGCCCGTCTCGATGCACTCGCTGATGGCGGATCCGTAGCTGCCGATGAGAAACTCGGCCAGTTTGTCAGTCGGGTATCCTTCGATGCGCGAGGTGGCGATGCAGTCCAGAAAGTAGGGATCGGCATTGGTGGTCGTCACCGAGACGTTGGCGGATTCGGGGGCAACGCTGACGGAGAGTCTGTTTTGGGAGGGCATGACGGCAGTCGTGGAGATGAAATCATGAAAAACGTCGGTCGTAATTGCACCTTCGGCACCAACGCCGAATACCACCACGGCATAGTCGCTCTTCGGTTTGAGGCTCCATATCCTGCCGGCATCGATCGTCTTGTTGCCGCGGTAGATGAGCTGATCGTCGGGGGTGGTCCAGTCGATTGTGCCGTATCCTTTTTCGAGTTCGACCAAGGTCTCGGCTACGGCCTGTGCAGTTTTTAAACGGTCGAAATCGGCGCGTGTGGTGATGCCGACGAAGTAGTTGCGTTGAGAGTCATCGGGCTCGACGGAGATGCGGAAATTCATGGCTTCGGCCTCGGAGAGCATAAGCACGAATGCCGGTGCGGGTTCAGGTTTCTCGGGTTCGGGCTTTTCAGGGCCCTCCTGTTCGGTTCCCCCCCCCTTGTCGGGATCGATCTCTTCGGGCGAATCGCCGCAACCTACGCCTGCGAGGAGCACGACTGTGGCAAGGATTGCCATCCATGTCCGTTTTTTAATCATGAGAGAGAATTTTAAGAGTGGAACATTTTATTTGTTGTCTCCAAAAATACGTTTTCGTTTTAAAAAGAGCAAATCTCCGCGCAATTTTTCTTCCGAATCGTATCGGCCTGAAATGTCGGATTATAGGCCGGTTGTGGGATTCGGACGATGATTTGTCGCCGATTCGATGCCATCGCCGCCGAATCGATGCATTCGTGCATTTTTCGGCCGTGCGATCGATAGTCGCATTTTTTTTCGTGTCGGAGCGGATGTCGCGCTGCGTATGCGGTCGATATTCGGCGATTTTCGCTATATTTGTCGAAATTTATCGCCAAATGGAGGATTTTTTATTGCGGGTCGAACATGTTTCGAAACACTACTCCGGCCATACGGCGCTCGACGACGTGTCGCTCGACATCCCGCGCGGTTCGGTCTACGGACTGCTGGGGCCCAACGGTGCGGGAAAGACGACGCTCATCCGCATCGTCAACCGCATTACGGCGCCCGACGAAGGGCGGGTGCTCTTCGACGGACGGCCTCTCGCGTCCGCCGACGTGCAGCGCATCGGTTACCTGCCTGAGGAGCGCGGCCTCTACAAGAAGATGAAGGTGGGCGAGCAGGCGCTCTTTTTCGCACGGCTCAAAGGGCTGTCGCGTGCCGAGGCCGTGCGCCGCCTGCGGGTGTGGTTCGACCGGTTCGACATCGCGTCGTGGTGGAACCGTCGCGTCGAGGAGCTGTCGAAGGGAATGGCGCAGAAGGTACAGTTCATCGTCACGGTGCTGCACGAACCCGAACTGCTGATCTTCGACGAACCCTTTTCGGGCTTCGACCCGATCAACGCCAATCTGCTCAAAGAGGAGATTCTGGGGCTGCGCGACCGCGGGGCGACGGTCATCTTCTCGACCCACAACATGTCGTCGGTCGAGGAGGTATGCGACCATATCACGCTCATTGACCGTTCGTGCAACATCCTTTCGGGTGCCGTCGACGAGATTCGCCGCCGGCACGGCCAGAATCTTTTCCGTCTCGAATACCGCGGCGACGAAGCGGCGCTCCGCCGTGCGCTCGCTGGCCGTTGCGAGGTCGTGGCGTCGGGCGGCGACCTGCCGGCCGAAGAGGCGGCCGTCGTGCTGCACGCCTCGACGGAGGGGCTTCCCGAATTGCAGTCGTTGACGGTTCACGTCGCCGACGACGCTGCGCTGCGCGGTGTGATCGCCGCTGCGAACGAGACGGTGGCGCTGCGCTCCTTCGCCGAACAGATCCCGTCGATGAACGACATCTTCATAAGAGCCGTAGACGGGTCATTATAAATATGTTATAAAGACATGTAGACAATCCCTCCAAACCGCCCTTCTCGAAGGGTGGCTTCGAGATAAGAGCCGTGGGCGGCTCGTTGCAGACCGTAAACAATTTACTATTTTTCATGTCGAATATATGGCTGATCGTGGCGCGCGAGTTCAACGAGCGCGTCCGCAAAAAATCCTTCATCGTCACCACGCTGCTCATGCCCGTGCTGATGCTCGGCCTGATGCTGGCGCCGGCGCTGATGATGCGCTACGCTTCGGGCCAGACCAAGACCATCGTCGTGATCGACCGCAGCGGACTGGTGGCGCAGCATCTCGAAAGCAGCGACGAGGTGCGCTTCGAAACGTCGGACCTGCCCGTCGATACGGCGCTGCGCGTGATGATCGACAAGTTCGGCGTGCTCTGTATCGGCGCCGACGTACTGACGAACCCCTCCGACGTGAAGCTCTACGCCAATTCCGCTTCGTCGATGATGCTCGAAGAGAATCTGCGGGGCCAGATCGCGAAAGTGCTCGAACGCGAGAAGCTGCGCGCTTACCGGATCGAAGATCTCGACCGGATTCTGGCCGACGTCAAGACCGACGTCAAGATGCAGGTCGTCCGCAACGACGAGGGTTCGCCTTCGTCCGGTTCGTCGGCCGTCGCCGCAATGGTGGGGCTGGGGCTCGGCATGGTGCTCTACATGTTCCTGATGATCTACGGCGCCATGGTGATGCAGAGCGTCATCGAGGAGAAGTCGTCGCGCGTGTTGGAGGTCGTGGTCTCGTCGGTGCGACCCTTCGAACTGATGATGGGCAAGATCTTCGGCGTGGCCTCCGTGGCGGTGGTGCAGGTGCTCATCTGGGCCGTGCTGGTCTGCGGTGCGGGTGCGGCGGTCATGCCCCATGTGCTGCCCGACGGCGCGATGGAGGCTGCCGCGGCCTTGCAGCAGGGCGGCGGTGCGGCGACAGCCGCGGCGGGCGATTTCGATCCCGAAACGCTCGGCGCCATCGCCCTGGCTACCGACGTGGGTTATCTGGCGATGCTGTTCGGTTACCTGCTGCTCTTCGTCGTGGGCGGTTATCTGCTCTATTCGGCGATGTTCGCGGCCGTCGGGTCGGCGGTCGACAACGCACAGGATGCCGCGCAGTTGCAGACGCCGATCATGATCCCCATCATTCTGGCCGTCATCGTCGAGATGTCGGTGCTCAACGACCCCAATTCGCCGCTCGCGTTCTGGTTCTCGCTCATCCCCTTCACTTCGCCCGTGGTGATGATGGCGCGCATTCCCTACGGCATCCCGACGTGGGAGATCGTCCTCTCGCTCGTGCTGCTCTACGCCGCGTTCGTGGGGATGGTGTGGCTCTCGGCCAAGATCTACCGCGTGGGGATCTTCATGTACGGCAAGAAACCGACGCTGCGCGAGATGTTCCGGTGGATTCGCTACAAATATTGATTCGAAACCAATCCAAATATCGATGAAAACATCTATTCTCACTCTTTTGGCCGCGGCCGGATTCACTGCCGCCGCCTTTGCGGCTCCCGTCGCGGATGCGACGCCGGAGGGCGAAGCGAAGATCATCTCCTACAACATCCGCCTCGGCGTGGCAGACGACGGTGCCAACAGCTGGGAACACCGCCGCGAAGCGACGCTGCGGATGCTCGAACGCGAAGCGCCGACGGTCTTCGGCATCCAGGAAGGCTACCTCTTCCAGGTGAAGTACATCGAGGAGAACCTTCCGCAGTACGGCCGCGTGGGCGTGGGCCGCGACGACGGCAAGGAGGGCGGCGAGATCATGGCCGTCTTCTACCTGCGCGACCGCTACGATCTGCTCGACCACGGCGACCTGTGGCTGAGCGAGACTCCCGACCGCGTGTCGCGCGGCTGGGACGGCGCCTGCAACCGTACGATGACGTGGGTGCATCTGCGCGAGAAGGCCACGGGCAAGGAGTTCTACTACTTCAACACGCATCTCGACCACAAGGGCGTGGTGGCGCGCCGCGAGGGTGTGAAGCTCGTCGTGCGGGAGGTGCAGCAGATCGCGGGCCGCAAGGCGGCCGTCGTCGTGGGCGGCGACTTGAACTCGACGATCGACGACCGGATCTTCGACCCGCTCAAAAAGTTCATGACGCCGGCGCGCGAGAAGGCCCCCGTTACCGACCGCAAGGGAACGTACAACGGCTGGGGGCAGGCGCCCAACTCGATGGTCATCGACCACCTCTTCGTGCGCAACATGAAGTGCCTGTCGTACCGCACGCTCGACGGCGACTACGGCGTGCCTTATATCTCGGATCACTATCCCATCGAGATCGTCGTGCGGCTGAAATAGCCGGATACGGGCGATAAAACCGGCGGGGCGGCTCCACGATGGAAGCCGCCCCGCTTGCGTTCGACGCCGAAGCCCTATTCCTCCTTGTTGTCGCCCGTGCCGAAGGGGAACTGATGCTCGTGTACGTCTTCGAAGCGCAGCCCCTTTTCGTAGGTGCGCATCGCGCGGCGGCTCATACCCATCGACGAGAAGCCGCCGTCGTGGAAGAGATTCTGCATCGTCACCTTGCGCGTCAGATCCGAGAAGAGCGTCAGCACGTAATCGGCGCAATCGTTCGCCGAGGCGTTGCCCAGCGGCGACATGCTCTCCGCGAACTCCATGAGGTCTTTGAGCCCCAGCACGCCGTTGCCCGCGGTGGTCGGCGTCGGCGACTGCGACACGGTATTGATGCGCACGTGCTTCTCGCGGCCGTAGATATAGCCGAAACTGCGGGCGATCGATTCGAGCAGCGCCTTGGCGTCGGCCATGTCGTTGTAGCCGTAGAGCGTGCGCTGTGCGGCAATGTAGCTCAGCGCCACGATCGAACCCCACTCGCGCAGGGCGTCCTTCTTGCGCAGCACCTGGATCATCTTGTGGAACGAAATGGCCGATATGTCGAGCGTCTTTTGCAGGTAATCGTAGTCGAGGTCGTCGTAGGTGCGGCCCTTGCGTACGTTGGGCGACATGCCGATCGAGTGGAGCGCGAAGTCGAACGGCCCGCCGAAGTGCTTCATCGCCTCGTCCACGAGGTGTTCCAGATCGGCCACCGACGTGGCGTCGGCCGCGATGACCGGAGCGTTGCATTTGGCCGCCAGTTCGTTGAGCGTTCCCATGCGCAGCGACACGGGGGTATTGGTCAGCACGATCTCGGCACCCTCCTCGACGGCGCGTTCGGCTACCTTCCATGCGATCGACTGCTCGTTGAGCGCGCCGAAAATGATTCCTTTCTTCCCTTTTAACAGATTGAATGACATAAAATTCAGTTTTAGTTACCGGACGCCGGACACAAAGCCTTCAGGCGTCGAATCCTGTAAAACAGGACGTAAAGGTAAGCATTTTTTTCGAATCGCCCGATTCTTTCGTCTGTTTGTCCGCTGTTCGGCCGCTCGCGGGGCGTCTGTCCGCAGACGGTCGCAGCATCGCCGGCCGTTCGAGGAGGGGCGATCGGCGGCGGAGACGGGGTCTGACGTAATTGGGGAGAGCATTTGCTCTCCCCAATTGGTTTTTCAGCCTCGTTTGCGCCAGAACCGCGGCGTGAGATCTTCGCGCCGGCCGTCGGGCCGGATGCGCCATAGCCGCTGGTTGGTCGCCGGATCGTCGAGCGGCCCCCGCGCAGCGATGTAGGGGCCGAGTTTCACGTAGTCGAAAACTCCCGTCGGATCGAACCCTTCGGGCAACGCCGCACGTCCGGAGTACCACCCCGTGCGCAGGGCGGGCCGCAGCCGGCGGGCGAAGAGCGCCAGCCGCGCCGCCTCGTGCGGTTCGGCGTCGCCTCCCATCAGGCAGAAGCAGGTGACCGCAGCGCCGTAGCGCACCAGCAGCCGCTCCACGACCTCCTCGGTGAGCGGTTCGCCGATCGGTTCCTGCAACTGCGGGCTGTGGCAGCCCGGGCAGCGGTTGGGGCATCCCGCGAGGTTGACGGCGAGCGTCGTCTCGTCGGGGATCTCGCGGAACACGATGTCGTAGTCGGTGTAACGAAGCATGGCCGTCGTCTATTCGTCGCGTCGCGGTGCCGCCACGCTGCGCTCTTCGACGCCGCCCTCGATCCGTTCCGGACGGTTGTAATACCGCCGCGCAGCCTCCTGCTGCCGCGCCTGCGAGAAGTTGCTGATGCGCTTCATGTAGCCGATCACGCGCGTCAGGTAGTCGAGGTTCGTCGAGTGGCAGCGGGGGCACTCCTTCAAATAGCGTTTGTCGATGTGTCCGCAGTCGTTGCAGACCGTGTTGGGGATGTTGAACGTGAAGTAGTTGCATCCCTCCTGCGCCGCCACGCGCAACAGGTGGCGGTACTGCGGCTGCGAAAGGTGCTCTTCGAGATTCATGTGCAGCGCCGAGCCGCCCGTGAGGTGGGCGATGTACTGCGCGCCGTGCAGGCGGAACTTGTCGGCGATGTTGAGCGTCGTGTCCTCGACGACGTAGAAATAGCTGTTGTAGCAGTCGCGCGGCACCTTATAGCCGTCCTCGCGATCCCATTTGGCATGCTTCACGCCTACGTTTTCGGCGGGGATCATCTCGCAGTTGAACATCACCTCCTTCGAGCGGTACTTGTGGTTGTAGCGCTCGATCAACCCCAGAATCTCCTCGGTGAAGCGCACGTAGTCGGGGTTGTCGACGATGGCGATCCCCTTGTATTCGGCCGCCTCGACCAGGCCGTTGATGCCGATGGTGAGGTACTGGCGCGACAGGTTGATGTAGCCCGCGTCGAAGAGCGGAAGCATTCCCTTGCGTTGCAGCTCTTTGAGGTTCTCGTTGTAGGCCAGCTGCACCTTGTGCGTAAGGTCGACCACCTCTTCGAGGAACGACAGATAGGGAATGCCCTGCCGCTCGGCGTACTGGATACAGCGGTTGAGGTTGATCGTCAGCACGCTCTTCGAACCGGTCGAGACGCCGCCCGCTCCCAGCGTGTAGCTGAATCCGTTGTCCTGGATCTCGTTGCGCAGGCGGCAGCACGACGACAGCGAGTCGGCGTTGTCGCTCATGTAGGTGAAGAACGAATGTCCTTCGGCGTACATCTGGGCCGTGAAGTCGCCCCACTCGGCGTCCATCACGTCGCCGTTGCGGGTCAGCAGCGCCATCGTCTCGACGGGGAAGGTGAGCACGGTTTTGAGCCGTTCGGCGTTGAACCACTTCATGAAGCGTTTCTGCAACCACGACAGCCCCTCCCAGTCGGGGCGCGACCCGTCGGGGAAACGGAACTCGCCGAAGAGCGATTCGAAGTAGTAGCGGTCGTAGTAGGCGATATTCCAGAAGACGGCCTGGAAGTTGCGTGCGCCGGTGGGCTGGTTGATCGAGTAGACCACCTGTTCGAAGCAGTCGGTGATGACCTTGTCGATCGTGCGGCGGTGGCGCGAGAGGTCGACCACCTCGTCGGCGCGCCGGTAGTAGTCCTCGCCGAACTCCTGCGCGATGAAGTAGTTCATGTACATCAGGAATTCGGGGGTGGCGCAGGCGCCCGAGAGCATCGACGAGACGATGAAGACCATGTTGACGAAGCCGCCGCAGAAGGATTTGAGATTGGTCGGCCGCGTCGAGTTGCCGCCGATCGAGGTCGTGCCGCTCAGCAGCCACGGATACATCGTGATCGAGGCGCAGTAGTTGGCCAGCGACGTCTCGTCGTTCTTGTAGATGAAATGGCGGTCGAGCAGTTCGAGGTAACGGTCGGAGACTTCTTTGCCGTACATCTCCTTCAACCGGTCGGTCAGCAGGCGGCGGTTGAGACGGATGAAGTTCTGCTTGGGCAGCTCGCCGATGAGCGTGGCGATATTCTTGTTCTCGACGTTGGCGTTGGCGTCGTATTTCGAGCCGGTGGCGGGGTTCTTGGCCTCGCAGTAGTTCATCAGGAATTGCAGCTTGTCGCGCACTTCGCGGTCTTCGGTATGTTCCTGCCGGTAGATGATGTAGGCTTTGGCCACCTTGTAGTAGCGTTCGGCCATCAGCGCCGTCTCGACCTGGTTCTGAATCTGTTCGACGGTCGTGCCGTCCGCGACGCGGATGCGTCCCAGAATCTGGGTGAGCATCTCGTCGGTGGCGAAACTCCCGACCGAGAGGAAGGCTTTGGCGATGGCCGCACGGATCTTGTCGATCGAGAAACGCTCGCGTTTGCCGTCGCGCTTGGTGATGAAAATTTCGGAACTGCTCATAGTTGACATGCGTCCGACGGAAGGGGTGACTTATCTTAGGTCGGGCGTCGGCATGAAATCCCGTCGGACTTGCGTTACGGAGAGTCTCCTCTCCGCCCTTCATGGCGACAATCCCTGTCGAATCGTCCTCTGCGGGCTTCCGGCGCTTCGCACGGATGCTCCGTGACCGGTCACGGTCGGAAAGGGCGATTTCGGCTGCGGTGTTGCGGGAATGAATGCGATACGACAGCGACCGCGCCGGTACGGGCAGATAATCCCCGCAGGGCAGATCGCATCGTTTGGCTCTTCGACCCGAAAGCTCCGAACGAAGGGAGGACGGCAGGTCTTCTGACTCGTTCCGGCCGGCACGCCTTCCCGTCGCCCGCTGGCGGCAGTGGCGGAGATTGTGCGGCCTTTGTCGTGGAAGTTACAGCTACGGGGATAGTCCCTGAATTGCACAGGCGTTCCCTTTTCATCCCTCCGCCGCATGACGCGGCGGCAAGGAACCGTCATCCTTTGTATGCAAATATAGTGCTTTTGCAAGTGCCCCAGCCGTTCGCAGGGAAAACCTATCAACATTTTATGAACAGCCGCCGTCAACGGACTGATGCTCCGGCGGAAAGGGGTATCCCGCAGTAAAAGGGGAATTCGGGCACGGAACGGAGGGGGATGATTCCGGAAAAGATCGAAAAAACGAAAGGTTACGATCCGTAACCTGATCGCTCCGTCCGCGACCGATCCGCCCCGACAATCCCGATTCTTCCTTCCGATTCGTGCGAAAACCGCTGCTTTCGGCTCGGAAGTGTAATTCAACTGCTGGAAATGCAATGGGTTACGATGTTTGGATATAAATTATTTTACGCTATATTTGCCTGTGTGCCCGATCCCGAATCCGGCCGCAAGCCGTTCCGGAGCGAAACCGCAGGCCGGACGGCGGATCGATCGTTTTTAACCGTGACAGGGCGACGGGCGTTTCGGAAAGCCCCGTTTTACCGCCACACAAAATCCATTTTGCCTATGAAACGTTTTTTGACTTTTCTGTTCGCCGCTTCGGCGCTTCTTGCCGGCGGTTGCAGCGACAGCGACACCGACGATCCCGCACCGCCCGAGGCGCCGGCGCCCGTTATCAAACTTCCGGAGGCGGTCGCAGCGTCGCCCCTTTCGGTTTCGCCCGAAGGCGGAACGTCGTGGTTCGAATACGAGGTCGAAAATCCGGTCGAGGGCGAGGCTATCGCCGCTTCGACGACCGATGCGTGGGTGCATTCGTTCGATTACTCCGTTTCCGGCCGGATCGGCTTCTCGTTCGATCCGAGCGAGGGCGAGGTACGCATCGCCAACGTCGCGTTGACCTATAAGGGTGCTGAGAAGAAAGTGGTGACCCTCTTGCAGCCGGCGCCCGAAACGCCGGAACTCACCTTCGACATTCGGGTGTCGGGTATCGACGGAAGCAGTGCCGTAGTGGCGTGGACGCCGTCGGACGATACCGCGAGCTATGTCCCGATGGTGGTCGAGAAGTCGCTTTTCGACAGCTATGCGACCGAGGTCGACTATATCCGCAGCGACATCGAGTACATACAGGGGCAGGCCGACCTGGCTGGAAAGACGTTCGCCGAGATGCTGGACATGTTCCTTACGACAGGCCCCACCGGCGAACAGACGATCTCCGGACTCGCTTCCGACACCGACTATTACGCCTATGCCTACGGTATGACAGCCGAAGGGGTCGCCACGTCGGCGATCTCGAAGACCGAGTTCCGCACCGGGCCCTTCTCCTGCGAGTTCGCCATTGCGCACGAAGAGACCGAATCGACCTGCGACGTGGAGGTGACGCCCTCCAATACGGGTTGCTTCTACTATTTCGATCTGGCGGCGAAGGCCGATTTCGACACATGGGGTACCGACGCCGAAATCGTCGCTTCGGTGGTCGCCGACCTGAAAGAGACGGCGGCCTATTACCAGGCCAGCGGTTACGATCTCGACTGGACCGACTTTCTCTCGATCGGCCCCGACGGCTACGAATTCACGAAACTTTCGCCCGATACGGAGTACGTGGTCTACGCGTTCGCCCTGACCGAAGAGGGCAGGCCGCTGACGGGCGTGACGCGCGAGACGGTGCGTACCGAAGCGTTCGTGCCGACGGACGACTGCACGTTCGGCATCTCCTTCCGGAATGTCTCCGTGACGGCATTCGACATCTCCGTCCGGCCGTCCAATGCGGCTACGCGCTACTATATCGGCGTGTGCAGCAAGGAGCTGTTCGACAAAAATACGCCTTCGTCCATTGCGGACGCCTTCATCGAGATGGAGAACGGCTACGAGATCGACTGGGCCGGCAACGAATACATCTGGACGGGCGACGTGACGGTCGACACCGACGCCGATCTGGCGATGGGCGACCTCGACGCGGGAACCGATTACGTGGCCGTCGTCTTCGGCGTCAGCACCGAGGGCGTACGCACGACGGAGGTCGCCAGCGCGGTGCAGCGAACCTCCGAACTTGTTCCTTCGACGATGACGATCGGCCTGAACGTCCGCGACGTTACGGCTTCGGGCGCCAAATTCGACGTAACGCCGTCGAATACCGACGAGGTCTATTTCGCCGACGTCTTCGTCTACGATGAGTATACGGCCTACGACGAGGGCAAGGAGGCTTATGCCGAGGTCTATATGGATATTCTCAAAGCATACGGATTATTCGATTATTCGCTCTATTCGGGCAATCGTACCGTAGATTTCACGGATATGCTCGAACCGTCGACGACCTATGTCGCCGTGGCGTTCGGTTACAACGGGGGACGGACGACGAAGATTTTCGAGTCGGAACCTTTCACCACCTCCGCAGCGGCTTCGGGTACGGTAGCGAAAACCGTGCGCAGCCGCCGTCACGGTTCGCTCGGCGCCTTCCGTCCGGAACGCCGGAGCATAGAGAAACGGTTGTCGGTCGACGCCGGTTCTCCGCGTGGCACCCTCGCGCGGTTCTCCTCGGTGGCCGACCTGCGCGAATTGCCGTCGCAGGGGTTGCGCGGCGAGCCGTCCGACGCCGCGGGGTTGCGTCTGCGCCGTTTTTAAGAGTCCGTAATCCGAAGAAGGGGTTGTCGCAGCCAGCGGCAACCCCTTCTTCCATGCGACAGGGCAGTTTCCGCTTCGCCGCAGTCTGCGGCTATTTTTCCCGTTCGAAGAGATCGATCTCGCCCCGCTCCACCTTGCCGTACATCGAAGCGAGTTCGGCGATCGCGGGCGAAATATACTCCACCGTGTCGGCGACGGCCTGCTGGCCTCCTTCGCCGCGGATACGGTAGAGCATCGCCGCGTAGAGCGCCCGGAAGCAAAGTTCGGTGTCGCTCGTCTCGTTGCGTCCCAGCACCGCGCGCAGGCGGGGCAGTTCGGGTTCGAGGCGGGCGTAGAGTTCGCGGTAGCGGGCCCCGGCGGGCAGCTTCATCAGTTGCAGGTGGAGGTTGTGCAGGTCGGCGATCAGGTGCAGCGTGTGGTCGAGGTGCCCCTGCCGCTCCTTGCCCTCCTGCCGCAGCAGGTCGGCGATGTCCATATACCATTCCAGATAGAGCCGCTGCTCCGGCTGGGAGAGGTTGCGGGGGGCGATGAGCTGGGAGTGAACGGCTTCGGGGCTGAATTGCAGCGCCCGTAGCAGGTCTTCCAGTTGCCAGAGGTAGAGGATGTATTCGGCGATGTTTTCGCGCCGTTTGGTCTTGGCTATATCCATGATGTCGTCTTTGTTTCGTTGCTCAGCGTGCGATGCGTTCCGTTTCGCCTGCCGCAGCATGTGCGGCGGGCTTCGCACTGTATGAAAAAACCGGACCGTTTGCGGTGAACGGTCCGGTTTCGGGACGCGCCCGACAAAGATACGGATAAGTGAGAGCAATGTCAAATTTATTTGAACATTGCCGAACGGGAGTATCTTCGACGAAGTCAAAGATACGGATAAGCGAGGGCAAAAGCAAACTCGTTTGCGTTTTGCCGAGACCGGAGTATCTGAGCGTCAGCCGAAGATACGAAATGATTCCGCTTATTTGGCGTAATAGAGCCAGCTCTTGATGACGCCCTTCGTTTCGAGGAAGTGGCGCTGCGCCTTCAACAGGTTGCGCAGCTGGAGCACCATCGTGCGCGTCTCGTTGAGGATCGTCAAGTAGAGCATACTGGCTTTCGTACTCCCCTTGCCGGAGGTGTTGAACCGCCGCAGCTCGCTCTTGATCGCGTCCGAAATGGTCTCGAAAAGACGGTCGCGCATCGAGAGCACCAGGTCGATGTCGCCGAAGTCGTTGGTCGTGAGCATGGCGTTGATGCGGCGGTAGATCGCCTCCACTTCGTCGCCCACGCGGATCAGGTCGGTCGTCTGTTCGCGGGTCAGCCCTTCGTGGTTGTTGTCGATATGGCCGTATGCGGGGCGCACGATGTGGGTGAGCGCCTTGGTCAGTTCGTTGAGGTAGTCGACCACCTGCACGTAGTACTGCGCCGTGTCGAGATCGCTCTCGCGCAGCATCCGCAGCGTCGACATCATGCGGTATTTGCGTTCGTGCATCCGCTCGTAGAGTTCCGACGATTCGCGGTTGAGGTCGCGCAACACCTTGCGGTTCTCCTTGAAGACGGCCAGCAGCGTGCGGTCGTAGATGCGGGTGGCGGTGTTGATCGTCGAGCTGACCACCGTGGCGATCTCTTCGACGACGTTTTCGTTCGTGACGGCGGTCGTCGTTTCGGCGCTCTTCGTCTTTTTGATGAAGTTGCTGTGGACGAGCATGTAGCCCGCCAGCACCGTCAGCAGGATCAGCATGACGGTGCCTCCGTAGACGAGTGCCAGTCCGACGACGTAGGCGATGATGAAGCCGCCCAGTGCCGTCACGAACCATCCCGCCACGACGGTCATCACGCCCGAAATACGGTAAACGGCCGTTTCGCGTCCCCAGGCGCGGTCGGCCAGCGACGAACCCATCGCCACCATGAAGCTGACGTAGGTGGTCGACAGCGGCAGTTTGAGCGATGTGGCCATGGCGATCAGCAGTGCCGAAGTGGTGAGGTTGACCGTGGCGCGGATCATGTCGAACGGTGCGCCGGTGTGCTCGATGTCCGTCACTTCGAAGCGGCGGGAGATCGCCTCGCGGAGCCGTTGGGGAACGACCCGCTCGATGGCATGGTTGGTGTTGAGCGTCGCGCGGACGATGGCGCGGGCGAAGGCCGACGAACCGTATTCGCGCTGCTCCTGCTCGTCGTTCTGGCTGGCCAGCGAGAGTTCGGTTTCGGTGACGTGCATCGCCTTGCGCGACGTCCAGAGCGTGAGGATCATCACCACGCCCGCACCGACGAGGAAGGCGAAGTTGGCCGGAACGTTCTCGTTGAGCGCATCCATCGTCATCGCGGAGTCGCCGGCGTGGCGGGCGATCTGGAAGGCGTCCCAGCCGGCGATCGGTACGCCGATGAAGTTCACCAGATCGTTTCCGGCGAAGGCGAGCGCGAGGGCGAAGGTGCCGCCCAGGATCGTGATGCGCAGGATGTTGATCTTGAAACGCTGGACGAAGAAGAGGATGAGGCTGCATGTCAGCCAGCAGACCAGCAGCGAGAGAAGGATATGGTTTTCGATCGTATGGATGAAGGCCGTCTGCGACAGCGGCCCTTTGAGTCCCTTGAAGAGTGCGAAGTAGATGATCGCCGTGAGCGATGCGCCGCACCACAGCGCGCCGTAGCGGCTCAGGGCCCGCGTGTAACGGAACGAGAAGATCAGGCGGGAGACGTACATCACGGCCGTACCCACCGTCAGCGCGATGACCACCGAGAGCAGGATCGCCGCGACGATGCCGAATGCACGGCCCGCGTGGATGAACTCGCCCAGGTCTCCCATCGAAAGTGCGTCGCTGCCGGCGATCTTGAAGGTCGAAACGGCGATCGCGGCGCCCAGCAGGCAGAAGATGAGCGACACGGTGGTCGAGGTGGGAAGCCCCCACGAATTGTAGAGGTCCAGCAGAATGATGTTGGCGAACATCACGCTCAGATAGAGCAGGATCACCTCGTGGAAGGAGAACATCCCCGGATCGAACATTCCGTTGCGCGCCACCTCCATCATGCCGCTCGACGTGAGCGTGCCGACCAGGATTCCGATCGATGCCACGATCAGGATCACGCGGCGGGGGGCCGCCTTCGATCCGATGGCCGAGTTGAGGAAATTTACGGCGTCGTTGGTGACGCCGACGAAGAGGCCTGAGACGGCCAGTACTGCCAGAATGGCGATAATCACTGTGTAAATCGGGTCCATAAATCCGTTTTAATTCGTTTCCGCCGCCCGGCGTGCGCCGCACATTCCGAAAACGTTCGTTAGGCAGGACAAATTTAGACCGAAAAGTCGGTTCTCTCGCGTAATGCGCGCAGAATTAACGCAAAGGTAAGGATTCCTTAACGCAAATTTAACCTTCGTCTTCTCCCCGTTCTTTCCGGCAGTCCGACGCGAAACATCGCGGAGTATCGCGCGGATAAGTATCTCAGTAGAGGTAGAAGACGATGGCCGTGAAGTGGCAGATCGCCGCCAGATTGATGAGCAGGTGCCATACCATGTGGTGATAGCGGAACCCTTTGCGGGCGTAGACCCATGCGCCGGCGGTGTAGAGCACGCCTCCCGCGGCGATCAGCACGAGCAGCGGCATCGAGGCGTGACGCACGAAAAGCGGCATGAAGAAGACGATCGTCCACCCCATCACCAGGTAGATCGTCAGGCTGATCGCCGGAATCGAACGGCGGGCGAGCGACTTGTAGATGATGCCGAAGAGCACCATCGCCCATTGCAGCACCGTAATGAAGGTACCCTGCCAGCCCCCGATGACCGACAGTGCGATCGGGGTGTAGGTTCCGGCGATGGCGACGTAGATGAAGATGTGGTCGAGGATGTGGAACACCTCCTTGTGGCGTGACGCGGGATGCATCGAGTGGTAGAGGGTCGATCCGAGGAACATCAGCAGCAGCGAGATGACGAAGACGCTGGCGGCCACGGCGGCCAGCGTTCCGTCGTGGACGTAGGCGCGCACGGCGGCGAAGGGAAGAGCGGCGAGCGTCAGACACAGCATCACGCCGTGCGACACGGCGTTGGCGACCTCTTCCCCGACGGTCGGGACGTAGACTTTCTGTTCGGCCATGAGGTGCTTCCATTTGGTTTTCACGCCAAATGTAGCGATAAAATCGGTAGTATGGATCATCGTCTTCGAGATTTTCTTCTTCGTTTTCCCGCCTCGGCGTAGCCTGTGCGAGTTCGGCTCTGCGCCCGGCTTGGCGGAAAATTAAGTTTTTCGCTGTCGAAACAAAGATTGCACCGTTCTTTCGTTGCGGGACGGTATTTCGGGGAATGCCCGCGGTTTCACCCCTCCGTCCGACTCCGGCAGGGTCTCGGCACGGCCTGTGCTGCCGGCCGTTCGCCGCGCTCCGCCGGCCTTCCGCACGGAACCCGTACGAAAAGAGGTGTCGACGGTGCGACGAAGCACGGGGTTTGTGAAATTTTTGTAACTTTGTTGCGTTAGGTTAACGGGGCATCCCGCTAAAATCGTGCAGAGCTATGGAGACGACACGTTACGACGAGCTGCGGACGCTCGTCGCCGCAAATTTTTCCGAGACCACGCAGCGGCTCGTCGACGAGGCGCTGGCATATGCCGCCGAATGCCTTGAAAAACAGGTGCGCTACGACGGATCTCCGCTGCTGGATCACGCCGCAGGCGTCGCACGCATCGTCATCTCCGAGATCGGACTGGGGCGCAACTCCACGCTGGCGGCCATCCTGCACGACGTGGTGCGGCTCGCCGCTTGCGGCGAGGCGGGCGACCTGATGGGCGTGACGTCCGAAATCCGCCGCCGCTTCGGCGACGAGGTGCTGGGCATCACCGTGGGGCTGAGCAACATCTCGAAGATCCGGCTGAAAGTCTCGAAGGAGCAGGCGGCCAACTTCCGCGACCTGATCGTGAGCTACTCCGAAGACCCGCGCGTGATCCTCATCAAACTGGCCGACCGCCTCGAAGTGATGCGCAACCTGCGGATGTTCCCGCGCGAGAAGTGGCGCAAGAAGAGCTGGGAGAGCATGAACCTCTACGCCCAGATCGCGCACAAACTGGGCCTCTATTCGATCAAGAGCGAGTTGGAGGACATCGCCCTGAGCTATCTCGAACCGGCCGAGTACGAGCATATCCACCGCAAGTTGGAGGAGACCGAGCGCGAACGCCAGACCTTCATCGACCGTTTTCTGGCGCCGATCGTCGAGCGGCTCGACCGGCAGGGATTCAACTACCACGTCAAGAGCCGCACGAAGTCGATCTTCTCGATCTGGACGAAGATGCACAAGCAGCACGTGCCGTTCGAAGGGGTCTACGACATCTTCGCGCTGCGCATCATCCTCGACTGTCCGCCCGAGGAGGAGAAGACCCAGTGCTGGGCCGTCTACTCGATCGTCACCGACTACTACATCCCCAATACCGAACGGCTGCGCGACTGGATTTCGATCCCCAAGTCCAACGGCTACGAGTCGCTCCACACCACCGTTTCGGCCGGCGGCGGCCGCTGGGTGGAGATTCAGATCCGCACCGAGCGGATGGATGCCGTGGCCGAACGCGGCATCGCGGCGCACTGGCGTTACAAGGGGGTCAACCAGGGGGCGCTCACGAGCGAGATGTGGCTCGGCCGCCTGCGCGAGTTGATGGAGAATACGCCCCATGCGCTGGCGCAGCGGTTCGATTCGCGGCCGTCGTCGGGCGAAATCTTCGTCTTCACGCCCAACGGCGACCTGCGCAAGCTCCCCGAAGGGGCTACGGTACTCGACTTCGCCTTCGACATCCACTCCAATCTGGGATGCAGCTGTTCGGGCGGCAAGATCAACGGCCGCGCCGTGCCGATCAAGGAGACGCTCCATAACGGCGACATCGTCGAGATTCTCACGCAGAAGAACCAGACGCCCAAGGCCGACTGGCTCTCGGCGGTCAAGACCGCCAAGGCGCGCAGCAAGATCAAGGCCTTCATCCGCGAGGAGCAGGCCAAGAGCGCGCGGCTGGGACGCGAGGAGCTGGAACGCAAGCTCAAAAACTGGAAATTCGGCCTCACGATCGACGAGGCGGTGGGGTATCTGTGCAAATATTACAAGCTCAAAGCGGGAACCGAACTCTACGGGCTGATCGCCACCGAAAAGATCGATTTGTCGACGGTCAAGGAGATTCTCACCCGCTGGCAGTCGGGCGAGGCCGACGAGGAGCGGCGCGCAGCGGCCGCCGCAGCCGAGCAGGCCAAGTTGCAGAACGCCGCCGCGCGGCCCGCGCATTCGACCGACGCGCTCGTGATCGACGACAACATCAACCAGATCGAGTACAAGCTCGCCAAGTGCTGCAACCCGATCAAGGGCGACGATATTTTCGGCTTCGTGACGATCAGCTCGGGCATTACGATCCACCGCACCGACTGTCCCAATGCACGGCGTATGCGCGAGAATTATCCCTACCGCGTCATCGACGCCCGCTGGCGGCAGACGGCCGAAGGGGCGTTCCGCGTGACGATCCGCATCGTGGCGGCCGATACGACGGGCATGGCCAACCATATCACCGAAACGGTGATCCGCGACCTGAAACTCAACATCCGTTCGATGAACCTCGCTTCGCGGGGCGGTCTGCTCACGGGTACGGTCGACGTGGAGGTGCCTGCCACGAGCGTCGTCGACACGCTCGTCCACGCCATCCTGCGCATCAAGGGCGTGCAGAAGGCTTTCCGGACGAACGGATAGCGGGGGAGGAATCTTTCGTCACGACACGAACGGACGGTGCGACTTCGCGAAGTCGCACCGTCCGTTTTTGAAGGGCGTCGGCCTTTATGGCTGGCCCGTGAATCCTGATTCTCGGCGCTTCATTTTCTCGCACGCTTCGGGACGAGGGTGAAGCCCCAGTCGCGGAGCTTTCCGGTGCGCAGCGTCACGGACTCCTCGGGGCGCTTGCCCCAGCTGTCGTAGCCGCCGAGCCCCATCTGGCGGTAATCGAGGCATACCTCCACGAAATCGCGTACCGGGATGTCGTTCACGTGGGTCTGGCGGCGCATCGCATTACGCGCCTTATCCACCTCGTTGGAGTCGCTTTTCGTCCAGTTGTGCCACTGGTAGTCGCGGCCGACGGCCTGTTCGCCGTCGAGATCCTCGACCGTGCAGCGCAGGGCGTTGAACTCCATGGTCGAGTCAGCCACGATCAGCAGTTCGCCGAAATCGATCCATTCGGTGTCGCAGTGGTGTCCCGTCTCCTGCGGCCGCACGTAGGGGAAGCACTCCCGCCGCGCCGAAGTCTCGTAACGGCCGACGAAGGTGCCTGCCTTGCGGTCCCAGTAATTCTCTTCGGGCCCCCGGCCGAAATAGGCGAAGGCGTCCATGCGTTCGGGCAGGCGGAACCGCACGCCGTAGCGCGGCATTTCGGGCATCGGCTCCTCGCCGGGGGCGAAGTGCATCCGCACGTTGACCGCCCCCGACGGATAGACGGTGTAGGTCGTCGTCACGCGGTTGCCGCCGGCCAGCGCGCGGGTCGCGGCGATCACCGCCGCGTCGCCCTCCATGCGGCCCGTTACCTCGGCGTCGGCGTCGCGCGACGCCTCCTTCCACACCTGCGTGCGGCGGGGCATTCCGTCGCCGTAGTCGTTGTCGACGGGTGCCCGCCAGAAGTTGGGACGCACGCCGAATCCGTCGGCGAAGAGCTCCGTGCCGTCGATTTCATAACTCAGCGCCGCTCCCGTCGTGCGGTTGATGGCGAAGCGGACACGGTCGTTCGTCGCTTCGATCCGGTCGCCCTGCGTCGAGAGCGCCAGCCTCTCGCCCTCCTTTTCATAGGCCGGCAGAGCGCCCTTCTGCAACGGGAACTGCTCCTCGGCCACGACCGTGCCGGCGGGCAGTCCCCGCCGGTCGGTGCGCGTCACGGCCCGCAGGCGCAGGTAATAATTCCGTCCGGGTTTGAGTTTCCCGACGGCCGCGTCGACCGTCTCGCGCTGCTGCGGCGCAGTCTGCAACCGCACCGTGCCGCTGCGCACCGCTTTGCCGTCGGCCTCGACCGTGTAGACGATGTCGTAGCCGTCGAGCGAGGTGAAATAGAAGCGGTTCTCGACTTCGAACGATCCCCGTGCCGGCCCGACCGGACGGAAGGCGATGTCGGCGTAGGCGTAACGCACTTCGGCCATGGCGGGATGGGGCGTGCGGTCGGGCGAAACGAGACCGTTGCAGCAGAAGTTGCCGTCGCTCGGCTCGCGGTCGCCGTAGTCGCCGCCGTAGGTCCAATAGAGGGTTCCCGCTGCATCGCGGCGTTCGAATCCCTGGTCGACCCAGTCCCAGATGAAGCCTCCCTGCAAGTTGGGATATTTGTAGATCGACTGCCATTGCAGCCACAGCGAACCGTTGGAGTTGCCCATCGCGTGCGAGTATTCGCACGGAACGACGGGACGGTCGGTGCCCTCGCGACCCCACTCTTCGAGCATTCCCGCCGTGGGATACATCGGCACGAACATGTCGGTGTTCCACTCCCACTGTGCGCGTTCGTAGCAGATCGGGCGGTTCATGCGGCCTTCGCCCTTCTCGCGGGCTTCGAGCCATTCGTAGGCTTTGTAGAAATTGTAGCCGTTGCCCGATTCGTTGGCGGGCGAGAAGATCGAGACCGAGGGGTAGTTGCGGCAGCGCATGTACATGTTGCGCAGGCGCGTCTCGTGCGCCGGCCACCATGCACGGTCGTTGCCCAGCGTGCGGCCCGCGGCCAGATCGTACCCCATGCCGTGGCTCTCGACGTTGGCCTCGCTGTAAACGTAGAAGCCCAGCGAGTCGCACAACTCGTAGAAGCGGCGCTGCTGCGGATAGTGGCAGGTGCGGATCGCGTTGACGTTGTGCGCCTTCATCAGCCGCATGTCCCGGAGCAACAGCTCCTCGTCGACGTAGTGCCCCGTGCGGGGGTCGTGTTCGTGGAGGTTGACGCCCTTGAATTTCACGGGCTGTCCGTTGACGAGCAGCACGCGGTAGGGGCGTCCCTTGGCGTCGCGCTCGGCGGCGTCGGCGAACTCGAAGTGGCGGAATCCCACCGAGAAGGGAACGTAGACCGTCCGTTCGGGTGTCCGCACGTGCATCACGAGCCGGTAGCGGTCGGGTGTTTCGGCCGTCCAGTGCGCTGCGTCGGGTATCTCGGCACGGAACAGGGCTTCGCCCGTTGCCTGCTGCCGTCCCGAGGCGACGGTGCGGCCCTCGGGATCGAGCAGTTCGTAGCCCGCCTCGACCTCCCGATCGCCTGCGAGGAACATTTTCAGCGTGAAAAGCCCCGTGCGGTAGCTGTCGTCGAGCGTCGATACGACCTCGAAATCGCGCAGCGCGTCGGGCGTTTCGGCCGAGAGGTAGACCGTGCGCTCGATGCCGCTGATGCGCCAGAAGTCCTGCGCTTCGAGGTAGGAACCGGTGCTCCACCGCGTCATTTTGAGCGCCAGCGTATTCTCGCCCGGACGCAGGAGGGGGTCGATGCGGTATTGCGCCGGATTCTTCGAATCTTCGTTGTAACCCGCTTCGCGGCCGTTGACATAGACGTAGACGCCCGATTTGGCGCCGCCGATCGTCAGGTAGATCCTGCGTCCCGCCCACGCTTCGGGGACGGTGAAGGTGCGGCGGTAGACGCCTGCCGGAATCGCCTCGGGCAGGTGCGGCGGCGCGGGATCGATCGTGGCGTATTCGTAGCGCGTGTTGACGTAGATCGGCGTGCCGTGTCCCTGCAACTCCCAGTTGCCCGGAACGCGGATGTCGCTCCACGCCGAAGTGTCGGCGTCGGCGGCCGTCGCGTCGGCGGGCAGGGCGCGGACGTCGTCCGCATAGCGGAATTTCCATACGCCGTCGAGCGAGCGGTAGGCGTCGCTCCGCTCGAAGGAGCGCGTGAGCGCCTCGTCGCGCGAGGCGAACTCCACGAATTCGGTGCGGGGCGCTTCGCGGTTGACTTCCAGCACGGCGAGGTCGCGGTGGTAGGGTTTCTGGGCTGCGGCCGTCGTCGCGAGGGCGGCCGCCAGCAGGGTGAAGGTTCGTTTCATGAGGAAAAGTTTTGGGTCGGTTCTATGGTTTCGCGGAAATATGCCGGAAGTCGTCCCGTGTACCGGCCGTTTCCGGTGGCACGGCGCGTGACCGCGGCATAAAAAACAGGAGTCGTCCGACATGCGGATAGCTCCTGTACGGATGTTGCGGACGGATCAGGCTCCGAGCTGTTTCACCTCTTGCCAGATCAGCGCCGAAGCGCCGAGGATGGCGGCGTTCTGACTCTGGATGCCGCTGGGCAGGAGCTTTACCTTGTTCTTGAAGACGCTCATCATGTTCTCCTCCATGTACCATTGCGTCGGCTCGAAGATGTATTTTCCGGACTTGGCCAGGCCGCCGAAGAGGAAGATCGCCTCCGGCGAAGTGATCGTCACCGCGTCGGCGAGCGCATATCCCAGCAACTCGCCCGTGATGCGGAACGCTTCGAGTGCGATGGGGTCTCCGTGCGATGCGGCCGTCGAGACCATCGCCGCGTCGAAATTGGCGAAGGGGATGTCGCGCAGCTCCGAAGGTTCGGTCATGGTAGCCATCAGTTCGAAAACGGTGCGCTTGATGCCGGTGGCCGAAACGTAGGTTTCCAGACAGCCGCGGCGTCCGCAGCCGCACTGGCGGCCGCCCCGCACGGCGATCACGTGGCCGAATTCGCCGGCGAAGCCGTCGTGGCCGTAGATCATCTCGCCGTTGGCGACGAATCCCGAACCGAGTCCCGTCCCGAGCGTGATCATGATGAAATCCTTCATCCCCTTGGCGTTGCCGTAGATCATCTCGCCGATCGTGGCGGCGTTGGCGTCGTTGGTCATCCGGCACTCGACGCCCGGGAACGCCTTCTTGATGTCGTCCACCAGCGGGAACATGCGGCGGCTCTCGTCGGGATTGGTTTCGCCGACGGGGAACTTCCACAGGTTGGCCGGGTGTTCGATCACGCCCGTGTGGTAATTGGCGTTGGGCGCGCCGATGCCGATGCCCACCAGCTCGTATTCGAACGAGAGGCTGTCGGCCAGCGCATGCAGCGATTCGGTCAGCTCGGCCACATAGGCCGGATAGTCGGTGAAAAGCGGGAATTTCTTGGTCGATACGACCGAATCGGCATAGAGGTCGCCGTTCTCGTCCACCAGCCCGAAGGCCGTGTTGATGCCGCCGATGTCGATTCCTATTGCAAGTTTTTTCATCGTTGCAGAATGTTGGTTTGTGGCGCGGGGCGCCGTTTATTCGCATCCAAAGTTACGAAAATTTCCCACAACTCCAAACTTTTTCGTATATTTGGCTTGCGCCGAAGATACTCCCGCTCGGCAAAATGCAAACGAGTTTGCTTTTGCTCTCGCTTATTCGTATCTTTGGACGTGTATTCGCCGACGTTTTCGATAAGCCGAGCGCAATGCCGAACTTCGTTCGGGTTTTGCCGAGGCGGGAAAACGGCTGTCGCAAACGAACGATCAAACGTAAGAAAAATGCAGACCAACGAACAGCTTCTCGACCTTCTCGAAAATTATCTCGCTCAGCGTGAGCTGCCTACCGAACCCGAACGGCTCTACGATCCGATCCGCTATTCGCTCGCGGGCGGCGGCAAGCGCCTGCGCCCGATGCTGCTGCTGCTGTCGTGCGGGCTGTTTGCCGACGACGTCGACGTCGCGCTGCCCGCCGCCGCCGCCGTCGAGATATTCCACAACTTCACGCTGCTGCACGACGACATCATGGACAATGCCGCCGTGCGCCGCGGCAAACCTTCGGTCTACGCCCGCTGGGGCGGCAACGTGGCGATTCTGTCGGGCGACGCCATGCTCATCAGCGCCTACCGGCTGCTGGCGCAGGCACCGCCGGCACTGCTGCCGCGTATTTTGGAGGTCTTCAACACGATGGCGCTGGGTGTTTGCGAAGGGCAGCAGTACGACATGGATTTCGAGAGCAAGCAGAAGGTTTCGGTCGTGGAGTACATGTCGATGATCGAATTGAAGACGTCGGTGCTGGTGGCAGGTTCGGCCATGATGGGTGCGATTCTGGGCGGTGCCGACGAGGAGCAGAGCCGCCGTCTCTACCAGTTCGCCATCGAACTGGGCATGGCCTTCCAGTTGCAGGACGACCTGCTGGACAGCTACGGCGGCGAGGAGTTGGGCAAGACCATCGGCGGCGACATTCTCGAAGGGAAGAAGAGCTACCTGATGGTCACGGCCATGAGCCGTGCCGACGAGGAGCAGCGCGAGGTGCTGCGCCACACCTACAAGGATGCAGCGCTTTCGCCTGCGGAGAAGATCGCCCGCGTGCGCGCCGTCTTCGACGCGCTGGATGTGCCGCGTCTCACGGAGCAGCAGATTTCGCTGCGTTTCGACCGTGCGCTGGCGACGCTCGACGGGCTGAACGTCCCCGATGCGCGCAAGGAGCCGCTGCGCGAGTACGCCCGCAGCCTGATGGGGCGCAGGAAATAGACGATTCGATTTCCCGAAAAAACTCGCGATTCGGCCTCGGAGACCGGAGTCGGACGAGTCTTAGCGGGTTACAGTCCGTCGTGCGGGAGGGGTGAACTGCCTGCGATGCAGAACGCTGTCGGAAAAGAGCGGCGGCACGAGAAAAACATTCGAGATGAAACGAAGCGACATAGAACTGATGGCTCCGGCCGGGAGCTACGAGGCGTTGCAGGCGGCCGTACAGGCCGGAGCCGACGCCGTCTATTTCGGTGTGGGGCAGCTCAACATGCGGTCGAAGTCGGCCGCGAATTTCACGCCGGACGATCTGGAACGTATCGTCGGGATCGCCCGCGCGGCGGGGGTGAAGAGCTACCTGACGGTCAATACGGTGATCTACGAGGACGAGTTGCGGCAGATGCACGCGCTCGTCGACCGCGCCCGCGCGGCGGGGGTCGACGCCGTGATCGCTTCCGACCTGTCGGCGATCCTCTACGCGCGCCGCATCGGGATGGAGGTGCATATCTCCACGCAGTGCAACCTCACGAACAGTGAGGCGGTGAAGTTCTTTTCGCAGTGGGCCGACGTGGTGGTGCTGGCGCGCGAACTGTCGCTCGACCAGATCGGCCGCATCGCCCGCGCGATCGACGAGCAGCAGATCTGCGGCCCTTCGGGCGATCCGGTGCGCATCGAGATGTTCGCCCACGGCGCGCTGTGCATGGCCGTTTCGGGCAAGTGCTACCTGTCGCTTCACGAGACGGGGTGTTCGGCCAACCGGGGCGCCTGCCGCCAGATCTGCCGCCGCAAATATACGCTCACCGACGTGGAGACGGGCGCGCAGCTCGCCGCCGAGGGGCAATACCTCCTTTCGCCCAAAGACCTCTGCACGATCGACTTCCTCGACCGCTTCGTCGGCGCCGGCGTGCGCGTGCTCAAAATCGAAGGGCGTGCCCGCGGTGCGGAGTACGTCAAACGGGTGGTGGCGTGTTACGACCGCGCCCTGCGGGCGATGGAGACGGGCGAATATACGCCCGAACTGGCTGCGGCGCTCAAAGAGGAGCTGGCGACGGTCTTCAACCGCGGCTTCTGGCAGGGTTACTATGCCGGTGCGCCGATGGCCGAACATAGCGAGCATTACGGGTCGTCGGCCACGCGCCGCAAGGTCTACGTGGGCCGGGTGACCAACTTTTTCAAGAAGCAGTCGGTGGCCGAGGTATGGGTCGAGGCGTCGCCCGTGCGGCGCGGCGACGAGCTCTTCTTCCAGGGGCCGACGACGGGCGTGGTCGAACTGACGGCCGACCCCTATGTGGGCAATGCTCCTGCCCAAGAGGCCGTGCAAGGGGTCTTCTGTTCGCTGAAAACCCCTTCGCTCGTGCGGCGCGGCGACCAGCTCTACCGCATGGTGCCGGCCGACGCCTCGAATTCGCAGCCCGACTGATTCGCCGCACGCCTTTTGCAGGGAAAACGAAAAGAAATGTCAAAATAACAAAATCATTCGACACGAAAATGGAAACAACCAAACCGACCCTTGCCGCCGTGCAGCCCGATGCCGCGCGCGCGACGCTTTTCCGCAACGTCTATCTCTGGATGACTATGGCGCTGGCACTGACGGCGCTGACGGCCTATACGGTGGCCGGCTCCGAAACGCTGTTGCAGGCGATTTTCAGCAGCCGCTTCGTCTTCCTCGGCCTCATCGTCGCCGAGTTGGTGCTCGTCTTCGTCCTGGCGGCCAACATCATGCGCATGTCGTTCCTGACGGCCACGCTGATGTTCATCGCCTATTCGGTGGTCAACGGCGCCACGCTGTCGACCATTTTCCTCGTCTACGACCTGGGATCGATCGGCCTGACGTTCCTCGTCACGGCCGGCATGTTCGGCGCGATGTCGCTCTACGGCTTCGTCACGGGGCGCGACCTCTCGTCGTGGGGCAACCTGCTGACGATGGCCCTCGTGGGCGTGATCCTCGCCTCGGTGGTCAATCTCTTCCTCCGAAGCGAGATGCTCATGTGGATCGTCACCTACGTCGGCATCCTGCTCTTCGTCGGGCTGACGGCCTACGACACGCAGACGATCAAGCGGATGATCTACTCCGGCGCCGAGGTCGACGAGCCGATGCAGAAAATGGCGCTGCTGGGTGCGCTGTCGCTCTACCTCGATTTCATCAACCTGTTTCTCTACATGCTGCGGCTGCTGGGCAACCGCCGGTAGGGAGACGACGTAAAAAAGACAACCATTTCGTCAAGCCGAGCGCAATCGAACTTGCTCGAATTGCCGAGGCGAGAAATGGAAGAAAAAAATCAACGAACATGTTTCCGGTCAAAACCTACGTTTCGCGCCGCGCCGAGTTGCGCGCGAAGACGGGCGGCGGGCTGATCCTGCTGCCGGGCAACCAGCCCTCAGCCAACAACTATCCCAACAACGCCTACTATTTCCGTCAGGATTCGACGTTCCTCTACTATTTCGGCCTCGACCGGCCGTCGCTCGCGGGCGTCATCGACGCCGATACGGGCGAGGAGGTGCTTTTCGGCGACGATTTCACCGTCGACGACATCATCTGGACGGGGCCGCAGCCCACGCTGCGCGAAGAAGGCGCCCGCGCGGGCGTCGCCGACTGCCGCCCGCTGGCGGCGCTGGCCGACTATTTGGCCGCCGCGATCCGGCTCGGCCGCCGCATACACTACCTGCCGCCCTACCGCGGCGAAACGAAGCTGCAACTCTCGGCGCTGCTGGGGATCGCTCCTGCGCTGCTGCACGACTACAAGTCGGTCGACCTGATGTTCGCCGTCGCGGAGATGCGCGAGGTCAAGAGCGCCGAGGAGGTGGCGCAGATGGAGGATGCCTTCCACATCGGTTACGCCATGCACTCCACCGCCATGCGGATGTGCCGCGCGGGCGTCGTCGAGCGCGAGATCGCCGGTGCGATCGAGGGCGTCGCCAAGTCGATGGGGCTCGGCGTGTCGTTCCCGTCGATCGTCTCGCAGCACGGCGAGACGCTGCACAACCTCAACTCGGAGGGGGTGCTCGCCGACGGACGGCTGCTGCTGGTCGATGCCGGCGGCGAGAATCGGATGAACTACTGCTCCGACCACACGCGCACCTACCCTGTCAGCGGCCGTTTCACGGCGCAGCAGCGTGAGATCTACGACATCGTGCTGGCGTGCCACGACCACATCGCACGCATCGTGCGCCCAGGAATGATGTACATGCAGGAGGTACACCTCGAAGCCTACCGCAAGCTGGCCGAGGGACTCGTCGGCGTGGGGCTGCTCAAAGGTTCGGCCGACGACGCTGTCGCCGCGGGCGCCATGTACCTCTTCATGCCCCACGGACTGGGACACGGGTTGGGCATGGACGTGCACGACTGCGAGAACATCGGCGAGCGCAGTTTCGACTATTCGCTCGTGGCCGAGCGCGCCGCGCAGTCGGCTACCTGCCTCCACCGCGCCACGTGGCGTCTGCGCCCGGGAACGATCCTGAGCGACGAACCGGGCATCTACTTCATCCCGGCGCTCGTCGACAAGTGCGAAGCCGAAGGCAAGTTCCGCGGGATCGTCGACTACGACCTGCTGCGCAGCCGCTATCTCGATTTCGGCGGCATCCGCATCGAAGACGACCTGCTGGTGACCGACACCGGCTGCCGCATCCTCGGCGACCGTACGATCCCCGTGACGGTCGAAGAGCTGGAAGCCGTCGTCGGCCGGTAGACGTATGCGCACGGTCGTCCTCTTCCCCACGGCGGGCGAAGCCGAGGCTTTCCGGCGCCGCTGTCCCGGCGTCGCGTACCGCATCACGGGCGTAGGCCCTGCCGCTGCTGCCGCCGCGACGGCGCGTGCGGTCGTCGACGAACGCCCCGATCTGCTGCTACTGGCGGGCATCGCCGGCGTCTATCCCGCATCGGAGGTTGCCGTCGGCGAGGTCGTCGCCGTCGCCGAGGAGCGCGTGGAGGGATTGCCGGAACGGTACGCCGACGCCTATCGTCCGACGTTCGCTGTTCCGGGGCTGCGCACGGCGGTTTCTAACAGCGTCGCACGCAGCGGGGCGGCACCTGCCGGAGCCGAGGTGGAGAACATGGAGGGGGCGGCGTTCTTCGCCGTCGCTGCGGCGCTGGGCGTACCGGCCGCCGAGGTGCGTGCCGTCTCCAACCGCGTGGGAGAACCCTTCGGCGTGTGGCGCGTGGCCGATGCCTGCGAGGCGCTGGCACGGGAGTTGGCGTTGCTCGTCGGCGAAATCGGATCCGTCTCTTCGCTGGATCGACTTCCCCTTCGCCGATCCGCCGGGGGTGTCGGGAAGGGGTGATAAACTTGAAATTCAAACCGATAGGCTTATGAAAACATCTACCAAATGGATGATCGGCATCGCCGCCGCGCTGGTGCTCTTCTTCCTCCTGATTTTCTATTCGAGCGAGATCTACGTCTGGGCCATGGGCAAGATCACGACGCTCGTCATCTGGGCCGTGATCTTCCTGGCGGGCTTCCTGATCGGCCGTTTCGGCGGTCGGAGAAGATCGGAGAAGGCGGTCACGAAAAAACGGCTTTCGGCCGACGACGATGACTGACCGGTTGCGCCTCCGTATTTCGCCCTGCCCCAACGATACGTTCATGTTCGAGGCATTGCTCAACGGTCGTATCCCGACGCAGGGCCTCGCGTTCGAGGTCGGATTCCAGGATATCGAGGAGCTGAACGAAGGCGTCTCGTCGCCTGACGGGCCCGATATTTCGAAGATCAGCTATGCCGTGCTGCCGGCCGTCGTCGACCGTTATGCGCTGCTCGACAGAGGATCGGCGCTCGGACGGGGCAACGGGCAGTTGCTCGTGCGGCGCCGCGGCGACCGGTCGCCGATCCGGCGCGTAGCCATTCCGGGCGAACTCACGACGGCCAATGCCATGCTGCTGCGCTTTTTTCCCTCGATCGTCGACCGTACGCCGGTGCTCTTTTCCGAGATCGCCGCAGCGGTCGAACGGGGTGCGTTCGACGCGGGCGTACTCATTCACGAAGGGCGTTTTACCTACGAGCGGCACAATCTGGAACTGGTGGCCGATCTGGGAGCGTTGTGGGAGCGGCAGACGGGACTGCCGCTGCCGTTGGGCGGCATCGTGGCGAGTCGGGAACTGCCGGCGGAGGTGCGTCGCACCTTCGATCGGGTGTTGCACGACAGCATCGCCTACGCGCTCGAACACCCGACGGTGTCGCGGCCGTTCGTCAGGGAACACGCTCGGGAGTTGGACGACGAGGTGATCGACCGTCATATCGCGCTCTTCGTCAATCGCTATTCGCTTGCATTGGGCGAGGAGGGGCGTCGTGCGGTGCGCGAACTGACCGGACTTCCCGATCTGCGGTTGGGCTGGGAACCCCTGCACGGGAGTTGACCGACGCGGACTTTCCGCCGCCGGAAACGGTTTTTACCCCAGCTGCGATACATTGCAGCAGGGGTGATTTCGTGAGCGCCCGGTTCGGGTGCGTATGTTGCCGTCGATTTCCGGATCGGTCGCTGCATAGAGAAGGCGGTGCGGCGGATGTCGCTGCGGATCAAAGGGTGTGGACGACGATCAGACCTTCGCGCAGTTCCAGCCGCATCGGGATCGGTTCGCCGCCGCGGATGCGGCCTACGACCTCGCCCGCCGCGAAGTCGATCCGTTCGATCGCGAGGTCGCGCAGCAGGTCGATTCCGCGACGGCGGGCCAGCTTGTAGAGCGTCTCCTTGGCGCACCAGACCACGCCCGCCACGCGCGGATCGTCGCCGAGTGCGGCCTCGGCCGGAGTAAGGAAATGCGCCGCCGCGCGGGTGAAACGACGTGTCTCGGATTCGATGTCTACCGCACAGGGGTGGTCGGAGATCACGACGGCCGCGTGCCCGCCGCCGTGCGAGACGCCGATATGGCGCGGATCGCCGATCAGTACGGGGCCGCCCGCGGCGTCGTAGCCGATCGGCACGGCACCCAGTTCGCGGTAGACGACGGCGCGCCATGTGAGGTATTCGGCCCGTCGGCGGGGCGGAAATGCGGCCGCAGCGGCCCAATCGGCATCGGTCACCTGCCCGCGAAGCGTGTCGGGCGAAGCCAGCGGGGCGAGGATGCAGCGGAGGGTCATCTTTTCGGGATTGAGCGGGTTGGGGAATCCGGTGCGCGGCCGTCTATTCGGGCAGCGTCACCTGTACCTTGTCGATGCGTCGGCCTTCGATCGTGTGGGCCGTGAAACGGAGGTCGTGCGTGGTCACGACGTCTCCCTTTTTCAGAAAATCGCGCTTGATTTCGAGCATCAGCCCCGCCAGCGTCTCGGCCTCGCCCTTGACGTCGGCGAAGGTGTTTTCGGGCAGTTGCAGGATGCGTTCGAAGTCGCCGATGTGGGTCTTGCCGTCGAAGAGGTAGTTGCGGTCGTCGAGCTTGGTGTAGGCGCTTTCGACGGCGTCGCTTTCGTCTGAAATCTCGCCGACGATCTCTTCGAGAATATCTTCGAGCGAGACGATGCCCAGCGTCGAACCGTATTCGTCGACCACGACGGCCATGTGTACCTTGTTCGACTGAAACTCTTCCAGCAGGTCGTTGATCTTCTTGTGTTCGGGCACGAAATAGGCTTTTCGCAACAGTTGTTGCCAGCCGAATTCGTCGCCGTTGTTGATGTAGGGCAGCAGATCCTTGACGTAGAGGATTCCCTTGATATTGTCCAGATCCTCGTCGCAGACCGGAATGCGCGAGAAACCCGAAGCGATGATGCGTTCCTTGACGCTCAGGTAGTTGTCGCCTATTCCGACGGCGACGACATCCACGCGGGGACGCATGATCTCCTGCACCTCGGTGTTGGCGAACTTGACGATGCCCGAGAGCATGTTGTGCTCCTCGGCCGAGGCGGTGGCGGTCATGTCGACGGCGTCGGCCAGCTCGTCGAGCGAAATCTCGTTGCGACGCGCGGCGTGCTCGCTGATCGTGCTGCTCGTGCGGATCAGGATGTAGGCGAAGGGGCGCATCAGCCAGCGCATCAGCAGGATGGGGCGCGCTACCGTACGGGCGAACCGCAGGGGGCGGCTCTGGGCGAATACCTTGGGGATGATCTCGCCGAAAAGCAGCAGCAGGAAAGTGGCGATGACCGATTCGAAGAGAAAGCGCATGCCGGCCGAGCCGAACGTGAAGAGCAGGTTGATGATGCGTGCGGCCAAGATGACGATGCAGATGTTCACCAGATTGTTGACCACCAGAATCGTAGCGAGCAGTTGATCGACGTCGCCGAGCAGCCGCAGAATGGCGTCGTTCGAAGATTTTTCGGGATGTGCCTTGATGTCCCGTATGTCGTGCGGCGTGAGCGAGAAGAACGACGTCTCGGCGCCCGAAACGAGGGCCGAGACCGCCAGCAGGCACACCGCGACCGCTCCCGGCAGGAGCAGACCGATGTCTACGGGGTTGAGTGTGACCAGACTGCCTTCCAAATTCGTCTATTTTCGTTTTGCACTGCCTGCCGACGGATCAGTCGAAGAGCGAGCCGCCCTTCTCCTGCGGAGGTTTCGCCGCGGCGTCGCCCTCCTCCTTGAGCACCTCCTTGCGGCTGGTCGAGGTCTCGACGATCAGCTCGGCCTTGCGCGTCCGGTAGGCCGGCACGGCCAGTTGCGCCTCGATGTTCTTGTAACGTGTCGGCCGTTCGCCCAGCATCACCTGCGTCATGGGCCGCAGCGTCGGCACGGGGCGCGGTTTGATCGGTTCGAGCACCGTGTTCTCTTCGCGGGGCTGCGCGGCGAGGATGTCGGCGGGCGGGACGACCGGTTTCGCGGCGCGCTCGATCGCCGCGCTGTCGAATCCCGTCGCCACGACGACCAGCTCGATGCGCCGCCCCAGCTGCGGTTTGACGCTCGTGCCCCAGATGATGTTGGCGTCGTGCACCGTGCCGTCGGGGGCCTGTACGCTGGCGTGCGACTGGATGTATTTCAGGATCTCCATCACCTCGTCCAGCGCCAGCGAATCGGCGTCGGAGGTCGAGATGTTCAGCAGGATGTTTTTCGCGCCGGATATGAGCGTATGGTCGAGCAGCGGCGATTCGAGCGACGCGCGGGCCACCTCCGCGGCGCGGTGCTCGCCTTCGGCCGTAGCCACCGACATGTGGGCGCGGCCGCTGTCGCGCATCACCTTCGACACGTCGGCGAAGTCGACGTTGACCATGTCGCTTTCGACGGTGATGATCTCGGCGATGCCCTTGGCAGCTGATGCGAGGATGTCGTCGGCCTTGCCGAAGGCCTGTTTGAGCGAGAGGCGGCCGTACATCTCGACGATGTTCTCGTTGTTGATGACCAATAGCGAATCGACGTTGCGGCTCAGCTCCTCGATGCCCCGAAAGGCCTGTTCGTAGCGGATCTTGCCCTCGACGGCCAGCGGCGAGGTGACGATACCGACGGTGAGGATGCCCATTTCATGCGCCAGTTTGGCGATTACGGGCGATGCGCCCGTGCCCGTGCCGCCGCCCATACCGGCCGTCACGAAGAGCATCCGCGTGCCGGCCGCTTCGAGCCTGCGGCGGATGTCGTCGAGCGATTCGATGGCCGCCTTGCGTCCGTTTTCGGGATCGTTGCCCGCACCGAGACCTTCGCGCCCCAGCTGCACCTTCTCCTCGACGGGACTGTTGTCCAACGCCTGTGCGTCGGTGTTGCAGACCATGAACCCGACATCCTTGATGCCGAGGTTCCACATGTGGTTCACGGCGTTGCCGCCGGCACCGCCGACGCCTACCACCATGATTATCGAAGATTTATCTTTTGCCGCAGCAATTTCGTTCATCAGATCGTCACTCATAATTCCTTAACCTCTTTTTCGTCGGGCGTTCGTTCCGGTTGCCGGCCGGTTTTGCGTTTTCTCGTTCGTATTGTTTCGGCTTCCCGCCGCCTTGCCCGGTCGGGCGACTCAGATCTCTTCGTCTTCCGATCCGGTGAAGAAGTCGTCCAGGCGGGTTCCCAACTTCTGTTTGAGCTTGTCGAGCAGGCCCCGTTTCGGACGATGCGGCGTCTCGGCGGTTTCGGCTGCGGCCCCTTGCGCCGCCCCTTCCGTTGCGGCGTTCGCCGCGGGTGTCGTCGGCGGGGGAGTCGGTGCGGCCGCGGGCCGCGGTGTGTAGGGCGCTGCCGAAACGCCTGTCGCGGGCTTCCCGGCAGAGTAGGGGGTCGCGCGCGGGATCGTCGGCCCGGCGGGCTGTGGCGCACCTCCCTGACGCGGGATATCGGTCACGGCGCAGTCGCCGTGGGCGGCGCCGCGGAGCAGCAGTCCGACGGCCGTCGAGTAGGCCGGCGAAACGACCTTTTCCCGCGACGTCTCGTCGACGGCCTCCTCGGCCGTGCCGATGCGGACCTCCATGCCCGTTACGCGGCGGAACAGTTCGTCGATATGCTGCAACTGCGCCGAGCCGCCCGTCAGCACGATGCCGTAGGCCAGCTTGTCGCCGAATCCCGAATCCCGGATCTCCTGCGCGACGTATTCGGCGATGTCGCGGGCGCGCGATTCGATCACCACGGCCAGGTTGTGCAGCAGGATATCCTTGGTCTCCTTGGCGGTGCGTCCCTTGACGCTCACCATCTTGTTTTCGGGCGCCAGCTCGGCGACCGCCGAACCGAATTTGCGTTTGAGGCTGTCCACGTGGCGTTCGAGGATGCCCAGCGTGCGGATGTCGTTGTTGATCGCCCCCGCCCCCATGGGGATGGTGGCGATGTAGCGCGGCACGTTGCGGTAGTAGACCGCCACGTCGGTCACGCCGCCGCCGATGTTGACCACGGCCGCACCCTCCTCCTTCTCGTCCGCCGAGAGGACGGCGGCGCCCGTCACCAGCGCGTTGGCGTACATCCCCAGCGAGCGGATGCCCAGCCGGCGCAGCGCCAGGTTGAGCCGTTCGATCGGGGTTTTGGCGCAAAGGATGAAGTTGAAGGTCGATGCGAGCCGCTTGCCGAACGATCCGACGGGGTCGGCCACCTCCTGGTTTTCGTCCACGAGGTAGTTTTGCGGGATGCGCTCCATGATCGTCTCGTCGTCGGGGGCTTGCACGTTGCGCATACGGTCGAACAGCGCCTCCACGTCGGTGCGGTTGACGCCGTTCTGCGGATCGGAGGTGAAGACGTGGTCGGTGTGGCGGGCGCAGCGCACGAAATCGCCCGAAATGCCGGTGTAGGCTTCGGTGATGCGGATGCCCAGCTCCTCGCCAACGGTCTCGACGGCCGCCTTGATGGAATTGCTCACCTGCTCGATATTCGTAATCATGCCCGCCTTCACTCCCTGCGAAGGTTTCGAGACGATGCTGCGGACGACCGGACGTCCCTCGGCGTCGCGTTCGGCGACGGCCACCACGACGTTCGACGATCCCAGGTCGATTGCGACGATGTAATTCTTCTTCTCCACGTTTGTCAGCTTTGTTTCATCGGGCGTTTGCCTTGCGGACGGTCTTTCGGCCGCCGCTCCGGTGCAGACGCTCTATTTTGTGCACACCACTTGTTCTTTGTATTTGACGTTGATCGTGCGGTACTCTTCCCATCCGATGTTCCGCAATCCGCGGCGGTAGAACGTCAGCAGTTTCGCGAGTTTCTCCTCCGCGTCGTCGGGGCTGCCGAAGATCACCGTATGGCTGCCCATGCGGGGTACCAGTTCGATCTCGGGCGCTCCGTCCGGGCCTTTCGCCACGACGATCTGGACGATCTCCGATCGCCAGAAATCGTCCTTTTCGACGAGCACCACAAAGTTAAGCAGTTTCAGGAAATCTTCGTAGCTTTTCCGCAACTTTTTTTGTTTTTCCCGTTCGGCCGCCTGCCGGGCGGAGATTTTATCGATGCGCTCCTGCAAGACCCGCGCCGTATAGCGGTATTCGCGGCGCAGCCGCGCCTTTTTTTCACGCAGCTCCTTCACGCGGCGCTCGAAATTTTCGCGGCGTTCGAACAGCCCTTTCTTGATCGTCATGCGCCGCAGCGCCTTGATGTTTTCGTCGTTCTCGCGCTCGGCGCGGTAGAGCGGGTATTTTTCGCGTTCGATCTCGGCGATGCGGCCCTCCGATTCGGCGATCCGCGCGGCGGTGTAATCCGCTATCGATCCCGTGTAGGAGGCCGGAGCGGGCGGGGCGTAGGAACCGGTCATCACCGGAACGTAGAGCGCCGACGACTGCGGCGCCGCGAAGAGATACCCTTCGTCGGTGGCGTAGGCGTTGTAGCCGTCGAACAGCAGCCGCACGACGGGACGACGCTGGCGCACGGCGATGCGCAGCACGCCGCCGTAGTCGATCGAGGCGGTGGCGTCGGCCACGAACCCGTTGCGCAGGATCAGTCCTTCGATGCTCCGCAGGTCGACCTCGCGCGCCGCCGCACCGACGGTTTTCACGCCGCTGCGCGCCAGCCACTGCCGTACTGCGCCGCCCGTGACGAGCTGCCCGTGCGACGAACTGTCGGCGATCTCGATATCGAGCCGCTGCACGACGAGCTGTCGCCGGTGAGTCCGCACCCGTGCGGCCGAGTAGACGATGTACCCGGCCACGGCGGCCCACAGCAGCCCGATGAGCGTGTATCGCAGCGGTCTGGGCATCCGTCAGGCTTTTTTACGCAATACGTCCGCCACGGCATCGCAGCAGGCGTCGATGTTGCCCGCCCCGAAGCTGACGACCACGTCGGTCGCGGCTGCGCCGAGCGTCGCCGCCAGCGCTTCGCGGCCGACGATGCGGCACGGTACGGTGACCCGTTCGGCGATGATCTCGGAGGCGATGCCCTCGATCGGCTCCTCGCGTGCGGGATAGATCGGCAGCAGCAGCACTTCGTCGGCCTGCGACAGCGCCTCGGCGAACTCGCGGTAGAAGTCGCGCGTGCGGGTGTAGAGGTGCGGCTGGAAGACCGCCGTCACGCGCCGGCCGGGAAACATCCGCCGCACCGAGGTGAGCGCGGCGGCCAGTTCGCGCGGATGGTGGGCATAGTCGTCCATGTAGACCTGCCGCGGGGTGTTGACATAGAATTCGAAGCGGCGTTTGACCCCCTCGAAGGCCGCCAGCGCACGCCGCAGTCGCTCTGTGTCGAGCGTCCCTCCTTCGGCGCGGGCGGCGCACCACATCGCCGCGACGGCCGCGACGGCGTTTTCGACGTTGACCCAGCCGGGGATCCCCAACGTGCAGTCGGCGATCACACCCGACGGCGTGACCAAATCGTAGCGGTAGTGCCCGCCCTCGATGAGCCGCACGTCGCGGGCGTAGAAGTCGCAGGGGGTGTCGTAGGCGTAGCGGTAGACCGTGACGGCGTCGTTGCACAGCGCCACGTCGACGCCTGCTTTGAGTACCAGCGCGCCGCCCGGCCGGATGCGCTCGATGAACTGTGCGAAGGCCTCCTTCACGGCTTCGTGGGTGCCGTAGATGTCGAGATGGTCGGCGTCTACGGCCGTGACGACCGCCACGTCGGGCCGCAGGCGGAGGAACGAGCGGTCGAACTCGTCGGCTTCGACTGCGAGCCGCGGCCCGTCGCCCAGCACCAGATTGCTGCCGAAGTTTTTCGAGATGCCGCCCAGAAAGGCGCTTCCGGCCCCTTCGACCTCGCGGTTGAGCCATGCGACGAGCGTCGAGGTGGTGGTCTTGCCGTGCGTGCCGGCCACGGCCATCACGTATTTGCCGGCCGAGAGGTGGCCCAGCATCTGCGACCGTTTCTCGACGGTGAAGCCGTGGTCTCGGAACCAGCTCAGTTCGGAGTGGTCGTCCGGCACGGCGGGGGTGTAGACCACCACGGTGCCCTCCCGCTCGCGGAACGGGGCGGGAATGGCCGCCGTGTCGTCCGTGTAGTGAATGGCGGCTCCCTCGGCTGCGAGCGCCTCGGTGAGTGCCGACTGCGTGCGGTCGTAACCGGCCACCTCGCGGCCTTCGTGGAGGAAATAGCGGGCCAGCGCGCTCATGCCGATACCGCCGATGCCGATGAAATAGATGCGTTGTATCTCCATCTTACCAGATTTTTTCGATTTCGTCGACGATCCGTTCCGCCGCGTCGGGCACGGCCAGCGCCGCGATGTTGCGGGCGAGCAGCGTCCTCCGTGCGGGGTCGGCGAGCAGTTCGCCCGCCGTCTCCATGGCCCGTGCGGGCGCTTCGGCGTCGGCGACCAGAACGGCAGCCTGCCGGTCGACGAGTGCCTGCGCGTTCTTGGTCTGGTGATCTTCGGCCACGTTGGGCGAGGGGACGAAGAGCGTGGGCTTGCCCACCAGACACAGCTCCGAGACGGAGCAGGCGCCGCTGCGCGACACCACGACGTCGGCCGCGGCATAGGCGCGGTCCATACGGTCGATGAAGGCTCCCTGCCAGACGCCTGGCGCGGGATGTTCTTCGAGAAAGCGCCGCATCTCGGCCTCGTAATATTTGCCCGTCTGCCAGATCACTTGGAACGGCGGCCGGAATTCCTGTCGCGCGAGCCACGCCTTCATCGTCTCGTTGAGCGTGCGGCAGCCCAGCGAGCCGCCCACGACGAGCACCGTGGGGCGTGCGGCGTCCAATCCGAAAGCGGCCGCTCCTTCCAGCCGGTCGGCCTCGGTCGGCACGGCGAAGCGTCCGCGCAGGGGATTTCCCGTGTGCACGATCCGCTCGGCGGGGAAGAAGCGCTCCATGCCGTCGTAGGCCACGCAGATATGCCGCGCACCGCGTGCGAGGATCTTGTTCGTCAGACCGGCGTAGGAGTTCTGCTCCTGGATGAGCGTCGGGATTCCCGATCGCTGCGCGGCCCACAGCACGGGCCCCGAGGCGTAGCCGCCGAATCCCACCACGACGTCGGCGCCGAACTCGCGGATCGTGCGCCGCGCACGGCCGACGCTTTTGAGTACCTTGAAGGGCAGCGCCAGATTCGACAGCGCGAACCGCCGTTGCAGTCCCGCCGTCGGCAGCCCTACGATGCGGTAGCCCAGCGCCGGAATCTTCTCCATCTCCATTTTGCCTTCGGCGCCGACGAAGAGCAGTTCCACCCCGTCGCCGCAGCGGCGTTGAAGTGCTTCGGCCACCGCGACGGCCGGATAGATGTGGCCGCCCGTGCCGCCGCCCGAAAGAATCACCCGTTTCATCTGTATGTAATATTCATTCTTAATTTTTTCAGTCATCGTCCCCACGACTCGCGGTCGAGCGAGCGGTAGCCGATCGCCTCGGCGATCTGCGCCGTGCCGATCCGCTCGTCGCCTGCCAGATCGGCGATCGTGCGCGCCACTTTCAGGATGCGGTCGTAGGCGCGTGCCGAGAGGCTGAGCCGCTCCATGGCCCGTTCGAGCAGCATGCGCGCTTCGGCGTCGATCGGGCAGTATTCGCGCACCATGCGGCCCGTCATCATCGCGTTGGTGTAGACGCCGGCCACGCCCCTGAATCGGTCGCGCTGCACTTCGCGGGCGCGGACGACCCGCCGGCGGATCGCGGCGCTCGGTTCGCCGCGTTCGGCGGAGGCCATCTCCTGAATCGATACCGGCGTCACCTCGATGTGCAGGTCGATGCGGTCCATGAGCGGGCCGGAGATACGGCCCAGATAGCGATGTACGGCGCCCGGCGGGCAGGTGCATTCGCGCGTAGGATGGTTGTAGTAGCCGCATGGGCAGGGGTTCATCGCCGCCACCAGCGTGAAGTTGGCCGGATACTCGACGCTGTAACGCGCCCGCGAGACGGTGATGCGCCGCTCTTCGAGGGGCTGCCGGAGCACTTCGAGCACGTTGCGGCCGAATTCGGGCAGCTCGTCCAGAAAGAGGATGCCGTTGTGCGCCAGCGACACTTCGCCCGGACGGGGCGACTGTCCGCCGCCGATGAGCGCCACCTGCGACGTGAGGTGGTGCGGTGCGCGGAAGGGCCGTTCGGCGAGCAGGCCGCGGTGCGCTCCGATCTTGCCCGCGACGGAGTGGATCTTGGTCGTTTCGAGCGCTTCGTCGAGCGTCAGCGGCGGCAGAATCGAGGGCAGCCGGCGTGCGAGCATCGTCTTGCCCGAACCCGGCGCGCCGATCATCAGCACGTTGTGGCCGCCCGCCGCCGCGATTTCGAGCGCCCGCTTGACGGCTGCCTGCCCCTTGACGTCGGCGAAATCTTCGGCGTAGCCGCCCTCTTCCTCCGCGAAGGCGGCGGGAGCTGCCGCCGGTGCGATCGTCCGGTCGCCGCGCAGGTACTCCACCGTCTCGCCCAGCGATGCCGCACCGATCACCTCCACGCCCTCGACCACGGCCGCTTCGCAGACGTTGTCGCATGGGACGATCAGGCGCCGCAGCCCCTCTTCGCGGGCCTTGACGGCCATCGGAAGGATGCCGCGCACGGGTTTGAGCGTTCCGTCGAGTGACAGTTCGCCCGCCAGCATCGTCCCGTCGAGCGCCTCGGCCGGAACCTGCTCCGTGGCGGCGAGGATGCCCACGGCGATCGGCAGGTCGAAACCCGCCCCCTCCTTGCGCAGGTCGGCCGGAGCGAGGTTGACCACCAGCTTCTTGCCCGTCATCCGCAGCCCCGTGTTTTCGAAGGCCGAGCGGATGCGCTGTTCGCTCTCCTTGACGGCGTTGTCGGGCAGCCCGACCAGAAAGAGGCCCAGTTGTCCGGCCGCGGCGACGTTGACCTCGACCGAGACCGTCACGGCGTCGATGCCTGCGACGGCTCCTGCTGCGATACGGACGAACATGGCCTTAGAAGGGGGCTTCGTCGCCGAGCGGGCGGGGCGTGATGTCGAATTCGGTGGAGACCATCGATGCGGGGCCGGGGGCGAAGCCTGCCGGTGCGTTCGAATCGCTGGCGAAATCGTCGTACTGCTGTCCCGGTGCGGGCGCGCCGCCCGGCAGCAGGTCGGCGTCGTCGATGTCGGCGAAGCGCGCCTGGTCTTTCAGGAAGCGCAGCTTGACGTCGGTCACGGCGCCGTTGCGGTGCTTGGCGATGATCAGCTCGGCCATACCCGCCGTGGGCATTCCGTTCTCGTCCTGGTTGATGCCGTAGTATTCGGGACGGTGGATGAAGGCCACGATGTCGGCGTCCTGCTCGATGGCGCCCGACTCGCGCAGGTCCGACAGCTGCGGCCGCTTCGAGCCGCCGCGCAACTCGGTCGAACGGTTCAGCTGCGAAAGGGCGATGATCGGGACGTTGAGCTCCTTGGCGATGGCTTTGAGCGTGCGCGAGATGAACGACACCTCCTGCTCGCGGTTGCCTCCCTTGGCGGCCTGCGGGCCGCCGGTCATCAGTTGCAGGTAGTCGATCATGATGATCTTGATGTCGTTATGTATTTTCAGACGGCGCGCCTTCGAGCGGAACTCGAAGACCGACAGCGCCGGCGTGTCGTCGATGAAGAGTTTGGCGCTTCCCAGCGGCTTGGTGGCCGATTCGAGGTGGCGCCACTGTTCGGGCGAGAGCCGGCCCAGTTTGAGATCGTTGCCCGGTATGCCCGTCTCGGCCACCACCAGACGCATCATGAGCTGGTGCGCCGGCATTTCGAGCGAGAAGAAGGCGACCGCCTGCTCGTGGTCGACCGACATGTTGCGCGCCATGGTGAGCGTGAAGGCTGTCTTACCCATCGAGGGGCGGGCGGCGATGATGATCAGATCCGACGGCTGCCAGCCCATCGTCACGCGGTCGAGCGCCATGAAGCCCGACGGCACGCCGTTGAAGGCGCTCTTGTTCTTGGCGTTCTCCTCGATCTGCGCCAGCGTGCGCGCCAGCACGTCGGCTGCCGACTGCACGGAGCGTTTCACGTGTCCTTCGGCCACCTTGAAGATCTCCTGCTCGGCGAAGCCGATCAGGTCCGTCACGTCGGTCGATTCGTCGTAGGAACGGCGCTGAATTTCCGTGGCCGAGCGGATCAGTTCGCGCTGCACGTACTTCTGCGCCACGATTTTGGCGTGGAACTCGACGTTGGCGGCCGAACCGACCTTCTGCGTGAGCTGCGCCAGATAGGAGGCGCCGCCCACCTTTTTGAGCTCCTTTTTGACTTTGAGCCGCTCGGTGACGGTGTAGAGGTCGATCGGCTTCAACTCCGACGACAGCTCCTCGATGGCGCGGTAGATCAACCGGTGCTCCTCGGTGTAGAAGGCTTCGGGGGTGACGAATTCCTGTACGGTGATGATCGAGTCCTTTTCGAGCATCAGCGCACCCAGCACGGCCTCTTCCAGTTCGACGGCCTGCGGCGGGACGTTGCCGCCCATTTCGGTCAGTGCGGCGTAGGCTTCGCGGTTGCGTGCGGACGGTGTCGTATTGTTTTCCTGTGACATGGCATTCGGTTTCGGATTCAAAATTACGCAAAGCTGCGCAATAAATAAAATTAAGCGTGAAAAATAAAATATCCGTCCGCATAAACGGCCGGAGACATTTCGTGCCGAGAGGAGCATCGCCCGGCGATGTCGGCAGTCCGTCACCGCCCCGCGCGGCGGCCTGCAACTCGCTCCGGCTCGTGCGGCTCCTCCGCCGGCGGCCAACCGGAGCCGCATCGGCACCGTTCGCAGGGCGTCTGACGGTACATTTTCCCGCCCGTCATCCGTCGAGGCCGAACTCCCGCTGCGGGACGGCCAGCACCGCGACGCTCAGCCGGCAGTCGGGCGCGGCGCGCAGGATCGTCTCGGCGCATGAGAGCAGTGTGGCGCCCGTAGTGAGCACGTCGTCCACCAGCAGGAGATGGTGCCCCGCGAGCCTTTCGGGACGGCGTACGGCGAAGATTCCCTCGACGTTGTCCCACCGCTCGGCGTGGCGGTGGAGCGCTTGCGCGGGGTTGTTGCGGATGCGGCGGACGCTGTGGCGGTCGACCTCGGCGCGGAGCGCGCGGGCGATCCCCTCGGCCAGGTACTCCGCCTGATTGTAGCCGCGGCGCAACCGTTTGCGCCAGTGGAGCGGCACGGGGACGATCCGGTCCACCGTGTCGTAGAGGCCGCTGTCGGCCAGGCAGTGACCGTACCATACGCCCATATCGCGTGCAAGGCGCCATGCGCCGTCGTATTTGAAGCGGTGGATCAGCTCGCGCCACCCGCTGCCGGGGATGAAGTAGAGGAAGGCTGAGGCCTGTTCGACGGGAACCAGCGCCGAAAGTCGTTCCCACAAGGGATTGTAGGTCGCGTAGCAGAAACCCGTGAGCGGCACGGCATAGCGGCAGCGGGTGCAGACCACGCGGCTGCCGGGCGGCATCTCGCCGCCGCAGACCGGACACCGCACGGGAAAGAGCAGCCGTCCGACGCCGCGCACCGTATCACTGAGGATCGACATCGCAGCTGAGCGTTACGGTTTGGAACTCTTTCGCACCGAGCGTCTGCCGGAGCACCTCGCGCAGCACTTCCCGGGCACGGGAGGCCGAGGCGCCGCTCTCGATTTTGAGCAGGAATTCGGTGATGTACTCCTCGCGGATGCGGTCGACGGGCGGAGCGACCGGCCCCATGGCCCGTCTGCCGAAACGGCCGCGCAGCGCCACGGCGAGCGCCGCCGAAGCCCGGTAGAGCAGGTCGCGGTCGCGCTGGCGGAGCGTCAGGCGGATCAGCCGTGCGTAGGGCGGATAGGCGAAGGTGCGGCGTTCGGCCAGCTGCGTGCGCGCCATCGCTTCGTAGTCGCCCGCGGCGACCTGCCGGATGACGGGGTGTTCGGGCTCCGTGGTCTGGATCACCACTTCGCCCGCCGCGTCGCGCCGTCCGGCGCGTCCGGCCACTTGCGTCATCAGCTGGAAGGCGCGTTCGGCGGCGCGGAAATCGGGTGCGAAGAGCAGGTTGTCGGCGTTGAGGATGCCTACCAGCGAGACCCGTGCGAAGTCGAACCCTTTGGTAATCATCTGCGTGCCGACCAGCAGGTCGCTCTGCCCGCTCTCGAAGCGGTCGATAATGGCGCGGTAGGCGCGTTCGGAGGTCGCCGTGTCGCGGTCGAGCCGCTCGATGCGCGCCGCGGGGAAGAGGCGCGCCAGCTCCTCCTCGACCTTCTCGGTGCCGAATCCCGCGGGGGTTACCTCACCGGCCCTGCACGCCGGACAGCGGACGGGGACGGTTTCGACGTGGCCGCAGTAGTGGCATTGGAGGCGGTGGTCGCGCTTGTGGTAGGTGAGCGTCACGTTGCAGCGGGGGCAGCGGGCCGTCCAGCCGCAGGCGCGGCACTCGACGTAGGGGGCGAATCCGCGGCGGTTCTGGAAGAGCATCGCCTGCTCGCCGCGGGCGAGTACGTCGGCGAGCTTGTCGAGCAGCAGGCGGTTGAAATGGGTCTTGCGCTCGTTGCGCTTGACGGCGCGCAGCGTGTCCGAAACGAGCACGAGCGGCGGCCGAGCGTCGCCGTAGCGCTCGTCGAGCGTCGCCAGCCCGTACTTGCCGCTCAGTGCGTTGGCGTAGCTTTCGAGCGAGGGGGTGGCGCTGCCCAGCACCGTGCGGGCCTCCCGCAGGCGTGCCATGACGACGGCCACGTCGCGGGCGTTGTAGCGCGGCTGCGCGTCGGTCTGCTTGTAGCCCGTGTCGTGCTCCTCGTCGACGACGATCAGTTGCAGGTGCCGCAGCGGCAGAAAGAGCGCCGAGCGGGCGCCGACGACCAGTTCCCCGCCGTCGGAGCGCGTCAGGCGCAGGTAGCTTTCGGTGCGGCGCGCGAGCGTGAGCTTCGAGTGGTAGGCTGTCACGCGGCTGCCGAAGATGCGTTCGAGCCGCGCGATGAGCTGCGCCGTGATGGCGATTTCGGGCACGAGCAGCAGCACGTCGCCGCCGCGGGCGAGCGCCTCGGCGATCAGGTGGATGTAGAGCTCGGTCTTGCCCGAACCGGTGATGCCATGCAGCAGCACGGTGCGGCGTCCGGCGTCGAAGTGGCCGCGGATCGTATCGAGGCAGCTCTGTTGGGCCGGTGTGAGTGTCGGAAGCTGGAACCGCACGCAGCCGCGTTCGACGCTCCGTTCGCGGCGGGTGAGCGTGACGAGGCCCTTCTTCTGCAATGCCGCCAGCGTCGCGGCGTCGGCCTCCAAGAGCCGTCGGGGCACCTCGCCGGTTGAGATGCGGTCGCCGCCCTCGGCCGAAGCGATGGCCAGGAGCGCGGCGTACTGGCGCGGCGCCCGCCGCGAGAGCCGCTCCATGAGGTCGTGGAACCGCTCCTCGTCGTGCAGCGAGGCGTCGAGCGCCGCGTAGAGCTCGGTGCGGGGGCGGTATTCGCGGTCGGCGAACTCCTGTTCGCTGTTGCCCGACGGTTTGATCGTCTGCGGCAGGGCGAAGCGCATCACCTCGCTCAGCGTGCAGAGGTAGTAGTCGGCCATCCACTCCCACAGGGCGCGCTGCCGCGCGTCGAGCAGCGGACGGTCGTAGAGTACCCGCGAGACGGTCTTGATGCGGGGGAAGTCGGGCCGCCGGCCGTGGATGCGCCAGACGATGCCCGTGTAGATGCGCCGCGCCCCGAACTGCACGGCCACGGCCTGCCCCTCCTCCACGTCGAGACCGTCGGCGACGGCGTAGGTGTAGGCGGGCTGCGCCAGCGGCAGGACGATATCGGCGTAACGCTCCATCGGGCAGGTCAGCGGAGTTGGGTCAGTTTGCGGAATCCTTCGCCGTAGGTGCCCGAAACCGATGCGATGGTGACGAAGGCTTTGGGGTCGACGTCGCGGGCGATGCGCAGGACGTGTCCCGCGTCGCGCTTGTAGCAGACGACCATGACGATGCGGATTTCGTGGCGCGAGTAGCCGCCCGTGGCGTCGATGAGCGTCACGCCGCGGTCGGCTTCGTGCAGGATCGCTTCGGCCATGCGGTCGTAGTCGGCCGTGACGATGAAGATCTGGTTCGACTGCTGGCTGCCGGCCATGAGCAGGTCGACCGACGTGCCGACGACCACCGTGACGATGTAGCCGTAGACCACGTCCGAGAGGCCGTAGCCTACCAGCAGCGTCGAGCCGATGATGAGTATGTCGGTGTAGATGATGACTTTGCCGTAGGCGACGCCCCAGTATTTGTGGAAGATTTTGGCGACGATGTCCGTGCCGCCCGTGGCGCCGCCGGCGGTGAAGCAGACGGCCATGCCGGCGCCTGCGAGCAGTGCGCCGAGGATGATCGTGAGCAGCTTGTCGTCGAGCCCCAGCACGTCGCCCGACGGCGGGTAGTGGACCATGAAATAGGGTTCCATGAGCGCCATGAATCCCGATGCCACGACGATGCAGAAGAGAGTCTTGAAACCGAAGTTCCACCCCACCGTCAGCCCCGACAGGAGCAGCAGGAAGGCATTGATCGTCAGGAAGACCGTACCGATGCGGATGTCGACGCCCCACATTTCGGCGGCCGTGTGGCTGACGATCATCGCCAGCCCCGTGCCGCCGCCGGCGGCCACCTCCATGGGCTTGATGCAGGCGATCCACCCGAACGAGTAGATCAGCAGGCCCGCGGTCATGAGAACATATTCCCGAAGGGTTTTCAGCAGGTTGGGGAAGGCAATGTTTCGCATAGGCGCTATCGATTGGCGACCGTCGCGGCGGACGGTCGGAGGTTTCGGTTGAGGAGCGGTCGTCAGACCTTGTTGAGGGCTTCGAAGCCCTTGCCGTAGACGCCCATGACGGAACCCACGGAGATGAAGGCGTCGCCGTCGACGCCGCGCACCAGTTTGAGCAGCTGGGAGGTTTCGCGCTTGCGGCAGACCACGACCACGACTTTGATGTCCTCCTTCGAGTACCAGCCCGTAGCGTCGAGGATCGTGGCGCTGTGGCGCGTGGTGGCGATGATCTGGTCGGCCATCGCCTCGTAACGGCGCGTGAAGACGAAGATCTGGCTCGACTGCTGGTTGCCGGCCTGGATCACGTCGACCGTATAGCCCAGCACCGCCGTGACGACGAAGCCGTAGATGACCGAGTCGACGCCCATGTCGCCCACGAACAGCGACGAGAGGATGATCATCGAGTCGACGGTCATCACGATGCGGCCGTAGCTGATCGTCTTGTACTTGTTGACGATCATGGCGATGATGTCCGTGCCGCCCGTCGAGCCGCCCTGCCGGAAGCAGATGGCGATGCCGATGCCGGCGATGATGCCGCCCAGGATGACCAGCAGGATGCGGTCGCTGACGGGATCGAGCGCGAAGAGCGTCTGCCCGGCCGGCGTAACGGCGGCCAGCAGCGGTTGCAGCACCGACATCGTGACCGAAAGCATGGCGATGCAGAAGATGGTCTTCATGCCGAAGTTCCACCCCACGATCGTGCCGCCGATGAGCAGCAGCACGCCGTTGACGATGAGCGTCAACATGCCGATGGGTAGTCCCGTGATATGGTAGAACAGCAGCGACAGACCGGCTGCACCGCCTCCCAGCGTGTTGGCGGGCATGATGCAGGCCAGCCACCCGAACGAGTAGATGAACATGCCGAAAATCATCCAGACATATTCGAGGACGGTTCCGACGACCGCCTGACGGTTTACCCTGGGTCTTTTCATGACAGCGAACGATTAACGCTGCGAAGATACGAAAAATTCGCCCTGATGCGCGTTTTTTTCGACGAGTCTTTTTTCGAGCATCCGCCACAGCGCATCACCGCGCAGGTTGCCCCACGGCCGCCGGCAGCGGATGCGGGGCGGTGTCTGGCCCGCGATGCGTTCGACGGCGATGTCGGGCCGCAGGCGGCGCAGGATTTCGGCCGTCAGGTCGACGTATTCGGCGGCCGTCCAGCGGCGGAACCGCGCGGGCTCCGCGTCGTAGAGGTCGGTCATGCGCGTCCCCTCGACGAACTGCAACTGGTGGAACTTGACCGTGGCGAGCGGCAGCGCGTTGATGATGCGCGTGCGGTCGAGCAGCTCCGTGTCGCTCTCGTCGGGCAGGCCGAGGATGAAGTGCGCGCCCACGGCGACGCCGCGTGCGGCCGTCGCCTCGACGGCGCGTCGTGCCGCGGCGAAGTCGTGGCCCCGGTCGATCGTGCGCAGCGTGGCGTCGGAGGTCGATTCGATGCCGTACTCGACGCAGACGTAGGTGCGGCGGGCGAGGTCGGCCAGATAGTCCAGCTTGGCCGCATCCACGCAGTCGGGACGGGTGCCCACGACGATTCCCGCGACGCCGGGGCAGGCGAGCGCCTCCCCGAAGAGCCGTTGGAGCCGTTCGAGCGGTGCATAGGTATTGCTGTACGACTGGAAGTAGACCAGGAATCCCGTTCCGGCCGGAAACCCGCGCCGGTGGAAGGCGATCGCGTCGTCGACCTGCTGCCGGACGGTGCGGCGCGGGTCGCAGTAGGCGGGCGTGAAGGCCTCGTTCGAGCAGAACGAACAGCCGCCGTGTCCTACCGTGCCGTCGCGGTTGGGGCAGGTGAAACCTCCGTCGACCGGAAGTTTCTGTATCGGCCGGCCGAAGGTGCGGCGGCAGTAGGCCGCATAGCTGTGATAGGGTCGTGCGTCGCCCCAGGGGTACATGTCAGGGTCGAAAATCGGTTTTTTGTTTTATCGTTCGGTGCGGTTATACGAGGACCGCTCCCCGTTTCGACGGCCGTCGTGTTTCCCGGCATTGCCTCTTCGACGGTCCGAACTCTGTGGCGGGTGTCGAGGGGCAATGCCGGGATACGATCAGAAGTTCCAGTCGCGTGTGTCGTAGGTGTCCTTCGGAGCGTTGGGAACGTTCATGAAGAATTTGTGTCCGGTCTTCGCTTCGAGATCGGAGACGCGCATGAAGATGCCTTTCGAGTCGAATTGAGCGGGTTTCGTCACGGCGTTCTTCGAGTAGGACTTGTGCTCGATAAACAGGGCGATGCATTGCAGCTCGTCGCGCGTACAGTTCACCACCCATTTCTTTCCGGCGCTCTTCTTGGCTTTGAGCAGCACGGTGAAATAGTGGGTCGGGATCGTCGTACCGGAGACCTTCTTGTTGGTGTTGGCCCAATAGCAGCCCACCACCTGATAGCAGGTATCGGCCAATCCGCGCCACTGCTCGTCCACCCAGTCTTCGGCGGTGTTCCACTGACCGCCGCCGCCGTTGAAATAGTCGTTTTGGCCGAGTTGGGGGCCGATGTTCGAGAAGTACATCACCTGGCTGTTGGCCTCGCGGCTTACCAGCCGCTCGGCGGATCCGAGCATGTGCCCGCGCGTGTAACCGTCCCATTTCCCGACCTGTTCATAGGGCAGGTCGGGATCGTCCTTGTAGGAATTTTTGCGCTCGACGTTCTTCTTCGCATAGGCGTCGTGCAACGGCGCGGCGACCCACACGGGGCAGAGCTTCGATTTGCTGTAACAGGCGGTGAAGTTGCGGGCTCTGGCCCCCTTTTCCATCGCGCATTCATGGTCGACGTAGAGGTAGTCGCCGTTCGACACTTCGTTCGGCAGTTCCGCCCAGCCTTTGTGGCGGGTATTGTTGTCGGGCGGCGTGACGGCGCCTGCCTCGGTGGTGAACCCGGCGGCCGTGCTGCGCCAGGTCTTCGACGGCGTGACGACGTAGGCCGCGACCTCGTAGGAGGTGTTTTCGCTCAGACCGGTGAAGGTGTAGCGCAGCGAGGTCGCTGCCGTACCGCACGACTGCCTGGTCTCGTCGCTCTGCCCCGCCTTTTTCAGCAGGAACCCCGCGTCGGTGACCGTCGCTTCGCCTTCGCAGGTGTAAGTGACGGCGGCCGTGGCCGAGGTGGCGGTGCGCTCCGAGACGGTCAGCGTGCCGAAGACGACCTTCCCGTCGGGTGTCGGTTCGGGCTCCTCGCCCTTTTCGAGCGTGGTGAACGAAATCGTTTCGCTGCGGAAGGTATGGCCTCCGGCAACTACATAGCAGTAGAGTTCGTAGTCGGTTTCGGGCGCGAGGTCTCGCAGCGTGCAGGCCGGTTCGGTCGACCGTTCGCAGACGACCGTCACGGGCGCACCCCCCCCCGCAGGCGTACAGACGAAGCCGTTCTCCTTGACCAGGAATCCTCCCAGATAGAGATAGCTGGCCGAGAAGTCGGCCGAGGTGGCCGCCGGAGTGGCCTTTACGTTCGAAAACCGGCACTCTTCGCGCGGATCGGAGGGCGAAGGTTCGCCGCCCGGCGTGTCGCTGTCGCTGCAAGACACTGCCAGAAGCAGGATCGGGAGCGTGAAAGTCAGGTAAAAGCGTTTCATCGTATAAGTTGTTTCACTCTTTGTTTTTCGAATCGATCCAGATCGTCACCGGCCCGTCGTTGACCAGTTCGACGGCCATGTCGGCGCCGAACTCGCCCGTGCGGACGGGGCGGCCGCTCGCGGCTGCGAGCGCCGCGACGAACCGCTCGTACATCGGTCGTGCGAAGGCTTCGCCCGCGGCGCGGAAATAGGAGGGGCGGTTGCCCTTGCGCGTCGAGGCGTGGAGCGTGAACTGGCTCACGACGAGCAGCTCGCCCGCGGTCTGCCGCACGTCGAGGTTCATCACCCCCGCTTCGTCGTCGAAGACGCGCAGGCGCGAGGCTTTGCCCGCCAGATAGTCGATGTCCTCCTGCGTATCGGCCTCCTCGATGCCGACGAGCAGCAGCAGTCCCGCTCCGATCGACGAATGGAGTGTGCCGTCGATCGTGACCGAGGCGCGGCGGACGCGTTGGATCAGCAGGCGCATGGTTCGGAGGCGTTACGGGCGAAGAAGGCCCAGAGGTTGTCGCCGGCGGGGACGGGGGCCGTGATGCGCACCGGCTCCCGACGGACGGGATGCGTGAATTCGATCGCCCGCGAGTGGAGCGAGATGCCGCCGTCGGGGTTCGAGCGGCGGGCGCCGTATTTCAAGTCGCCCTTGATCGGGCAGCCGATCTTCGAGAGCTGGGCGCGGATCTGGTGGTGGCGGCCCGTAAGCAGTTCGACCTCGACGAGCGTGTAGTTGGTCGAGGCGCCGAGCGTGCGGTAGCGCAGCCGCGCCTCCTTCGCTTCGGGTTTCGGGGCGTCGCAGGCGCGCGAGCGGTTGGTGCGGCCGTCGCGCAGCACCCAGTGGCGCAGTTCCCCTTCGAGCGGGTCGGGCCGCTGTTCCGTGACGGCCCAGTAGGTTTTGCGGATTTCGCCCGAACGGATCATTTCATTGAGCCGCACCAGCGCCTTCGAGGTCTTGGCGAAGAGCACTGCGCCGCTCACGGGACGGTCGATGCGGTGCACGACGCCGAGAAACACCTCGCCGGGTTTCGCGTCGCGGCGTTTGATGTAGGCCTTGATCTGGTCTTCGAGGGCGCTTTGGCCCGAAGGATCGGGTTGTACGAGGTCGCCGCAGCGCTTGTTGACCACCAGCAGGTGGTTGTCTTCGTAGAGAATATCGTCGGAAGAGAACATCTCAGAGCTTGAAGGTGAAGGGGAGGAGTTTCTCGGCCGTATCGACCGCGCTGGCCGTACCGCCGCCCGACATGACGATGCGCATGGGCCGCCCCTGCCGGCGTTCGACGTCGACCATGACCTGCCGGCACTGGCCGCAGGGATAGCATTCGCGCGGCGACGGGTCGGAGGCGATGGCGAGCGTCTCGATCGGATCGTCGGGAAAGTTGGTCTGGACGTAGAAGAGCAGCGAGCGTTCGGCGCACAGCCCCGCGGGGAAGACTTCGCTCTCGAAATTTCCGGCGTGGAGCACCTTGCCGCTGGCAAGGCGTGCAGCCGCACCCACACGGAATTTCGAGTAGGGTGCATGGGAGCGGCGCGTGGCGCGCTCGGCCTCGGCCACAAGCGTCCGGTCGGCTTCCGGCAGCTCGGCCGTCGAGGCGTAATGCTCGTAATCGTAAGAGAGTTTCGTCTTCATAGGCACCTCCTCTTGAAATCAGGTGGAAAAGTTTGTAAAGATAATACTATTTTTTCGAACAATTCGACGTCTATTCCGATATTTTTCGGAAGAATGTCGCGTTTTTCATGCGGAATCGTGCGAATCCGTCAGTGCGGAGGCGTCGTTTCGGGTCGTTTCAGAAGAGCAGTCTCCCGTATGAAATGCGGCGGGATGCGTCTTTTTCATCGGTCGGAGATTTGAAAACGGCCCGACGAGTCGTCTCGCCGGGCCGGAACTGAAAAGTCGTTTTCGGGGGAAGTTGTGCCCGGAATTATTCGAGCACGAATTTGGCCTGTATGCTGTATTTGAGCTTGATCGTCTTGAAGTCCAGTCCGGCTGCTTCGCCCGCCGCCTCGGCTGCGTCGTTGGCTACCGCAGCCTTCATGCTGCGGGCCATGAAGACGTTGCCGTAGTAGGGCACGACGTCGTTGTTCGAATCGTAGATGTAGAAGCATTTGCCCGCCTTCTGCCCGATGGCGCCGGCCAGCGTTTGGGCGTTGGCCTGCGCGCTCTTCATGGCGGCGATGCGCACTTCGTTCTTATACTGATCCAGTTGCGAGTGGGTCACCTTCTCCATCGAAACGTTCGAAATGCCCAGATCGTTGAGCGATCCGAAAACCTGCGCCACCTGTTCCGGTGTGTTCAGTTTGAGCTGGAACTGTTTCCATGCCAAGGCGTTGCCCTTTTTGAAGTATTCGCTCGACATGTCTACTACGCGAAGCTGCTTCTGCGTGTCGACGCCCAGTTTTTTCAGCGCGTCGAGCATGGCGCGCTCCTGCGTCTGGATCGAGATCTTACCCTTCGAATCCTTCTCGTTGATCGTGACCGAGAGGTAGAATTCGTCGGGAGTGATCTCCTTTTCGGCCTGGCCCCAGACCTGAATATAACTGGCGTCGAATTTCGAAGCCTGTTCCTGCGCCGCCGCGGGGAGTACCGACAGCATGACCGCAGCCATTAAAATGAGTTTTTTCATAGCATATTTCCGTTTTAAGGTAACTCCTTTGCAAATAAAACGCCGCCTTGTGCGGAATCTTGCATGAAGCGGCGAAAAATTTAATGTTGCTGGCGGACGGAGGCTGCCGCTCTTCGGCCGCAGCCGAAGAGCGAATCTTTCGAAATTGTATTTTGGCAGGCTTCCGGTCTGCGGGATCGCATTGCGAAAACAACCCAATTCTCACTTCGGAAAGCATTCCGCACCTCCGATTGGACGTTTCCTGCGGGGAGCAGGTTTACCACCTTTTGTCACTAAAAGGTGGTGCCAAAAGCGTCCGCCAGGCGAAAAGCTGCGGGAAACTCACAGCGCCTCGCTAAAACGGGCGCCTGTCGCGGGTTTGCAAGCAAACCGGCCCCGTTTTTTAACGCTCGTCGTTGCTCGTTTCTTTTCCGCACTTTCCGCAATGCGAAGTCTGTTGTGCGCTTCGCGCAACGATGATTTATTCCGATGTAAATCCTCTCTACACATTTAGCAGGCCTCCGGCCTGCGGGGATCGCACTATGAAAATAGCGGAAGAAGTGACGGCAGCAGCGCGAGCGTCCGGAACGATCGTGCGAACGACGGCCAGCAGGGCGAGCGCAGAGCCCGCTTGCGCCGCCACAGTCGAAACGGCACAAACGTGTCGTAACAGCGACGTCTTTCGTGATCGTTCTGCGAGATGCCGTTGATGCTGGCGATTACGGGGAGGAACGTACAGTTGCGGACTTCTTCGATCAGTATCAGGTAGCGGCGGAATAGGTCTATGCATATTCCAATGAAGTGGTTGTGCGACAACCACTTCTTCGAAGATCGATTTCAGCACGACGGCTCCTGCTCCGTTTGATATTGGCCTGTATCGCCGTGTGGAGCAAACTTGCCCCGTAACCAGCGAGTCGATTATCTTGCCCCAATAGGTATTCTCATAAGTTTATCATGTAGGTTAACAGGGTGGCATTGGCCTAAAATCCCGCGTCGGAATCAGAAAAAAAAGAGGCCGCTCTTAGTTAGGGCGGCCTCCGTAAATTCTATGAATTAAAGTTATTCGTAAGCGACAACTTCAATCTTGATATTGTCCAAATAGCAACGGTGCTGACCAGCTACGTCGTTACGATCCGTAGCGATTGCAATACGAGAGGTCGACGTAACACCGGAGATTTCGTAGCTGTAAGACGCATATCCATACGTGCTGCTGAGTGAGAATGTTTGCGCAACAGTCGTTGTACCTCCGGTAATGACATTAACGCAAGCTCCGGAATATGTCGTGCCAGCCATTCCCGGAACGGCCCCGCCTTTTTCTACTTTATTGCTTGAGGCTCCGTCGATGACCAAGATCTTCATGGTCAGAGGATCCATCTTCGGTACTTCTTGATAAGGCGAAGCGTCGAAAGATACCTTGATTTTGGCTTTTCCGCTCAGGCAGCTCAACTCTGGGGTTACGATTGTACCACATTCGCTGGCTGCTCCCAATTTCAGATAACCTACTCCCGAAAGAAGCGCTCCTACCTGGTTCTTTTCAATAAGAACACCCCAATTTTTCAAACGAGTAGTCGGAATAGCGCCGGCCAGCGTATTGAATAATCCCATGTTAGTACCTTCCTTCACCATATAGTACAGTTTCTTTGCACCGTCGGGGCCATCCGTTGTAAGGGGATCAGCTCCTGTTGCCTTGTCGATGGAGGTACAAGTTGTACGATAATTGGAGGAATAGCCTGCGCAACCGTATACAGGTTCGCTACCCCATAGGAATTCGCTGAAATCTTCATAGAGAATGACATCTCCCGCTACGGCCGGAGTTGCAGGAATTTCCTTTACGTAAGATTTTGTTGTCGTATACTTTTCAGTTGTTGAAATAGCCTTCGTCATATTGGTTACTTTGAACCAATAGTCCTTTTCTGCATCCAGTCCGGAGAATATGAATGCGGGTTGCGGTGCAGGCCATTTGGTTCCCCACGAGAACAGTTTGCTTGAAGCCGTGATCTCGAATGCAACGTCAAGATCGCTACATGCGGCATCCTTGTAAAGTTCGATTTTCCAGTCATCGGCAATATCGGCTGCTGTATCGCCATTGTTGGCGGTCCAGCTGACCATCAATTGCGATTCCGTCGCCTTGATCAGCGATGCTGTGACGGTACCTGTAATTTTAAGCGTTTCGATCGTCTTGATTTCCGAATATTCGGATTCGCTATCGCCGGCTGTCGCTTTTACACGCACGTCATAAGAAGTCTCAGAATCGAGGTTTTCGATTTTGAACGATGTTTCTCCGGTTTCACCAGCAAGAGTCCAGTCTGCATTCGCCGTTTTCTTGTATTCGACCGTATAGGAACGTGCGCTTTGAACGGCTCCCCATGTTGCCGTTATTGTTATCGGAGTCGATTCGACGGTGACTACGGGGGCGTCCAGATCGACGTCAACCGAACCGTAGGAGAGGAGTTTGATCTGGATGTCGTCGAGCAGGAAACGGTGCTGCGTGCTTCCTCCGCCGTTCTCGCCGCCGATGGCGATACGCGACGTAGCCGTCACGTTCTCGATGGTGAATGTAAAGTCTTTCCAGCCGTCGGCTTTGGTTCCGGTAGCGCCGGTGCCCACCTGGGTCTTCGAAGCTGCCGTTACCCAGTAGCTGCCGTCGATCTGCGTGTCATCGAGCAGGTGGACCAAGATGGTCTGGTTCTCATCGCCGCCGTCGAAGGCTGATGCCTTGAACGAGAGTTCGATGGTCGCAGGCTGGGTGAGGCATTTCAGTTCGGGGGTTACGACGCAACCGCGATAGCTGCCGGCACCCATCTTGAGCAGACCCTGACGTGCGCAGATTGCACCGTTTTCTTCGCTCGTCGTGCTCTTATCCTCATACATCCGGCCCCAATCCTGCAATGTGGTGGAGGCGGCGACAGAACTCTTGAGCGTATTGAACAGACCGATTTCGCGATCGCCGGAGCAGAGAACGAGACCCTTCTCGGTATCTTTTGTCGGATCGTCACCCCGGAGCGGCCAGAACTGTTCGCCGCTGCCCTTCTTCGTGGTCGAGACACCGGCTGCTGCGTCGATAGGATTACCGCCGTAAACGAGCTCGTGGAAGTCCTGGAAGAGGATGATCTCATCGACCGTCGCTGCCGCCGGCATCGCCTTGTAATTCGATTTGCCGGTTTTGCACTCTACGGGCTCGGAAACGACATTGTCCGCCGTGTTGGTGACACGTGCCCAATAAGAGGTTTCCGGATTCAAATTGGAGAAAGAGAAACGCGTGCCGAGTTTGAATACGGCATTCTTTGTACTCGTGCCATCGGGAAGGTTTGCCGGGGCATTCCATGCGACGACAAGATCCGTACACTTGTCATCCGCGAAAAGTTCCAGACGATAGGGCAGGCTTTTGTCCAGATCGTTTGCAGTCCATGTGTCACATGTCGACCATGCAATGCTGACGGAAGATTCGGTGCTACCGATGAATCTCGTTTCGATATCGGAACTTTCTCCTACCTCGGGGCCTACGAGGCCTTCACCGACCTTGATGCGGGCCGTAGTGGAATCCTCTTCGCTGCTGGCTGCCAAGATCCACGGAGAGTAGACCGAACGGGGGTAGTTGGCGCGCACGCGAACATAGTAGATGCGGCCTTTGGCAAGGTTTTCGAACTTGGCCTTGTCGGCAGGCTGGTTGTCCTTATCGACGCTTGCCAGCGTCTGGGAGATCGTGTTGTCGTATACGTCGCCTGCACCGTCTTCAGATTTGACAAGTTGGACTGTAAAGGAGGTTGCGCCGGCGGAGATGGCCTGCATGGGATTCCAATATACGGCGATCGTCTTGCCCGCGGAGTTTGCTGCATCGTAGAAAACGCTCGGTGCCGGCATGCCGGAATCGATACCGACCGTCGGATCGTCATCTTTACAGCTACTCAGAACAACCGCTAACATAGCGGGAATCGCTATAAGCATTCTGTTGATTTTCATAAGTTTGTCTTGAACTGTTTGTTAGATAATAAACACAAAATAACATAAATCAAGGCCTCGCTTCTCAAGCGAACCTTAATCCACATTATTCAATTTATCTAAGAGTCGGCCGGACATCGATGTCCGCGCCTTTGTTCCAAACTTGCAATGCAAATATATATCTTTTTTTTCAAAAACAAACTTTTTTCCTGAATTTTTTAATTTCATTCGGATTTTCGGGCGAGTTTCATAAATGCGGACGGATGGAAAACCGTGTCGGGAATCGAAGTGAATCGAAAAATCTGATTGGGGAACTGAAAGAAATTGAAAGTCTTTGGTTTCTAAGGCATTGGCTTTTTCGAAGGAGATGTGGGGGGGGGAATTTGTTATTTGTCAGAGACTTATGTTGTTTTACCCCCCCCCTCGTCGGGCGATTGGAATTAGTTTCAGTTTTGAGTAAAAAAATATCCGATTTTATTTGTTTGAATTCGAAATTTATTATATTTGCATAAAGGTTTTGTATAAAACATTAAGTAATAATCTCTAATTCATTGCCTTAACAACCTAAACGAAAATTACGACGACCCAGAAAGCCATCCAAACATTCCCTTAAAACCATTATTCGATTATTTTCAGAGAATCCAAACTCGCAATCGTCCCCGCTTGAATGCCCTCAGGGCAGATATAGGTAAAGGGACGCCTGAAAATTACTAAAAATGTTGGAACTAATTAAAGAAGATTAGAATGAAACACGTACTACTTCCCCCCCCCAGTAAAAAGTTTGCTGTGCGAGGTGTGTTCACGTGTGCTCTTGCTTGTTTGATGATGCTCATATCATCGAGCGTTTTCGCACAGAGCCAAACGATTTCTGGTACCGTTACCGACGCTACGACCAACAGCCCGCTTGCAGGTGCGGCGATCATGGTCAAAGGAACGACAGTAGGTACCATTTCCGATGCGGACGGTTCGTACCGCATCAACGCAAAACCGACCGACGTGCTGGTATGTACGTTCTTCGGTTACAAATCTCAGGAAGTTACGGTCGGCAATCGCTCGGCTGTCAATTTTTCCATTGCAGAAGATAATACGAAAATCGACGACGTGGTCGTCGTAGGTTACGGTACGCTGAAGAAAACGCAGCTGGTAGGTGCTGTCGAGAACCTCTCCGGCGAAGCGCTCGAAGGACGTACCAACTCGAACATCACCCGTTCGCTGCAAGGTCAGATCCCCGGTCTGAACATTATTCAGACCGACGGTAAGCCCAACCATCAGGGTGCTGTCTATGTGCGTGGCGGTGCGACTTCCTATAAGACTCGTGCTTCGGTTTCGTCGGCCGGTGAGGGTAGCCACACGATCGGTCAGGGCGGTTCGGCACTGGTGCTGATCGATGGCGTTGAAGGCGATCTGACGACGGTCAATCCCGACGATGTGGAGACGATCTCGGTGCTGAAGGATGCCGCTTCTGCTGCTGTATACGGAGCCCGCGGTGCATTCGGTGTTATCCTCGTTACGACCAAAAATGCCCAAAAAGACAATATCCGCGTCAACTACAACGGTTCGTTCTCGGTTAACCGCCGTACGGTGATCTGGGAAGACAATCTCGTGTCCGACGGTTTGGAGTGGTTGGATAATTTTGCAAATTTCTTCCAGAACGATACCCGTACCCCCGAATCGCCAGGTAATCTGCCTTCGGCGGTCAACAACCGTGCGGATACCTATTCTACAGCTTATCATGAGGAGTTCCGTCGTCGCAAAGCCGAAGGCGATACGAATCTTTACGGTCTGACTTCGAAAGGAAACTACGCCTACTACGGCAGCACCAACTGGCTCGACATGTTCTATAAAGATTACAATATTTCGCACACTCACAACCTGAGCATCAGCGGGTCGAGCGATAAGGTGTCGTATGCGTTGTCGGGACGTTATCAGAACCAAGACGGCGTTTACAAGATCGGAAACGAAGAATTCAAAAGTTACAACCTGCGCTCCAAGGGATCGGTCAAGATTGCCAAGTGGGCGACACTGAGCAACAATACGTCGATCTTCAGCCGCAAGTATTATCAGCCGATGGTGACGGGCGGCAACCAGCCCATTCTGCGTCAGTTCGAGCACCGCGGTCAGCCGATCTATACGCCTTATAACGAAGACGGTACGCTGAGTTTCTATGGTGCTTCGGTTATGTACGGCGCTTTCCAAGACGGCAGTTCCTATCAGCAGAATGACAAGTTTGATGTGATCTCGACTACTACCTTGACGCTCGAACCGATCAAAGATGTACTGAAAATCTCGGGTGACTTCACTTACAAGGCGATCCGTTCGACGCAGGTGCGTATTTCCGATATTCAGACGGGTTATGTCGCTCCGGGCGCGGAGGAGAGCTATAATACCTCTTCTTACAAATCGGATTGGCGTTACAATACGGATCATCTTGCGTCGAACATCGTGTTGACGTGGACTCCGAAACTGGGCGACAACCACAACCTCAATGTAATGGGTGGCTGGAACATCGAGAAGACCAAGTACCGTCGTCTCTACCTCCAGCGCAAGGGCCTGCTTTACGCGTCGATTCCGAGTTTCGAATTGATGGACAGCGATGAGTATTCGGTCGAGGACGACGGTTACGATCGTTCGATGGTCGGTGTATTCGGCCGTATCAACTACACGCTGCTGAACCGTTATATTTTCGAGTTCGCTGCGCGTTACGACGGCTCGTCGCGTTTTCCGAGCAATCAGCGCTGGGGTTTCTTCCCATCGGGTTCTATCGGTTGGCGCCTTTCGGAGGAGCCTTGGATGACGTGGTCGCGCAACTGGCTGGACAATTTTAAGATTCGTGCCAATGTGGGTTCTTTGGGTAATGCCAATGTCAGCGACTATTCGTTCATGGATCTGATGTCCGTAGCTAGAAGCGGCATCGTGATCAATGGTGCAAAACAACCTTATACGATGTCGCCCAACTCGTTCGTTCCCGCATCGTTGACGTGGGAAACCGTGACGACCTATGATATCGGTCTGGATATGGATTTCCTCCGCAACCGGCTGTCGTTCTCCGGAGACTACTATTGGCGTTATACCAACGATATGTTGATCAACGGTCCTGACTATCCCGAACTTCTCGGCGCCGATTCGCCGAAAGGCAACTACGGATCGTTGAAAACCAAGGGTTGGGAGGCTTCGCTTTCGTGGCGCGACAGCTTCAAGCTCGGCGGCAAACCGTTCAACTACAACGTGAAAGTGAGCGTGTGGGACAGCCGCACGTGGGTGAAGGAGTACTACAACCTCAACGGTAATATCTACAGTTACTACGCAGGCAAGGAGCTTGGCGAAATCTGGGGCTTCCGCACCGACGGTTATTTCCTCAGCAACGAGGAGGCCAACAACTGGGTGCCGGATACGTTCCACAAGAACGGCTCTAACTTCCGTGCCTATGCGGGCGACTTGAAGTTTATCGATGTCAACGGCGACGGTAAGATCGATGCCGGTGCAGGTACTCTCGACGATCACGGCGACTTGGAGCGTATCGGTAATGAGAGTCCGCGTTATTTCTACGGTATCAATCTCGGCGCCAACTGGAACGGTATCGGCCTGAGTCTGTTCTTTCAGGGTGTGGGCCAGCGCGATTGGTATCCGGGTTGCGAGTCCGGTTTCTTCTGGGGTATGTACAACCGTCCCTACGGTTATCTGCCCAAGGTGCATACGACCGATGCCGTTATCATGGATTACAGCACGCCGAACTGGGTGGTAACCAACGCTTCGTCGAGACCCTATTATACGCGTCAGGTGGCCTATGCGGCCAACCGAAACGTCGGTCCGCTGACCTATGAGAACGATTATTACATGCAGGATGCTTCGTATTTCCGTTTGAAGAATATCACCATCGATTATACGTTCCCAAAGGAGATGACGCGTAAAATCCGTATCGAAAATCTGAAAGTATACGTATCGGCCGAGAACCTCTTTACACACTCTCCGATTTATAAGCATACGAAGATGTTCGACCCCGAGGTAATCGGCAACGGCGATAGCGATTTCAGCACGAAGTTCGGGTTGTCGGGTGTAGGCCAGGGTTATAGCTATCCGATGCTGAAGACGATTACGATTGGCTTGAATGTCACCTTCTAATATCCGTAAATGATTATGAAAACAAATATCGTAAAATTATTCTTTGGAGCGGCCGTGGCTCTTTCGACCGTTTCCTGCGAAGACTTCCTTACGGTCTCTCCGGTCGATAAAGTCGGTGCCGAGACATTTTTTGCAGGAGAGAAGGATTTGCTCCTGTTTGCCAACGGTATGTTGCAGAACTATCTCCCGTCCGAGAGTACGATCGGGTTGGGCGATGCGTATTGCGATCTCGTGGCGACCAAGACGTCGAACGACTACTATCGTCCCAATATCTGGGACTATACCAAACAGTCGGGGTGGTCTATCAGCAATTGGCGCACTATCCGTCGAGCCAACTATTTCCTCGAAAACATGACCCGTTGCCAGAATGTTGTCGATCCTGAGGTTTACAATCATTATGTCGGTGTCGCACGTTTTTGGCGGGCCTATTTCTATTTCGACAAGGTGAAGACCTTCGGTAACGTACCTTGGGTAGACCATGTGCTCGATATCGATGACGCGATTCTGTTCGCAGCCCGCGACGATCGTGAATTTGTGATGAGCAAGGTGCTCGAGGATCTGGATTATGCCTGTGAAAACTGCTTGGGTACCGATGTTTATAAGGGTGTGATCAACAAGTGGGTCGTTCTTGCTTTCAAGTCGCGTGTTTGCCTCTATGAAGGTACTTTCCGTAAGTATCATTCGGTAAATCCGTCTACGAATGCGGCCTGGAACAACCAGTATGAAACGGCGAACGATTTTCTCACCGCGGCAGCTTCGGCAGCCAAGGAGGTGATGACCGACGGCGGTTTCGAACTCTACAAGAAGGGTACGCCGGAGAAGGATTTCCGCACTATTTTCACCTCTCAAAACCCCGACGCTACGAAGGAGGTGATCTGGATTCGCGAGATGGCCGGCGATCCGATCAATGTCTTCAATGAATTGACGTGGAATTTCAATTCCGCCACTTATGGTCAGCAGTACTCTCCGACGAAAGATCTGGTACACATGTTCCTTACACTCGACGGTAAGCCGGTGGAGACCGATCAGGTGTCGTTGACTAAAGAGTTCGATAATCGTGACTGGCGCCTGAGCCAGACCGTTCATGGCCCCGGCCACACCTATCAGAACTCGGCGGGTACGACGATGTTGAAGAATATCGACTTCTCGACGACGAAGACGGGTTATGCCTTTATCAAGTGGAGCGTTGAGATTCAGGAGAACTATTCGAAGGGTAAGGCCGACAACTCGTTGCCGATTCTGCGTCTGGGCGAAGTTCTGCTCAACTATGCCGAGGCGAAAGCCGAGTTGGGAGAGATGGACAAGTCCATTTGGAACGAGACGGTCGGCGCTCTGCGCGAACGTGCCGGTGTAACGAATATTTATCCCGAAGATGCGAATTATGTAGAGGACGAATGGCTGAAAGACTATTATGCGGATTCGCCGATTAAGCTCTCGAATACGCTTCTTGAAATTCGCCGCGAGCGCGTGACGGAACTTATCATGGAAAACGGTCTGCGCGTATCCGACCTGTATCGCTGGAAGCTGGGCAATCTGATTCGGGACCGCAGCACTGGCAATCAGGGCTGGAAGGGTATCTACCTGTCTACTGACGAATATAATAACGGTTTTGAATTTAACGGATATAAGTATTTGTTTAAAGATCAGGCGCAGGGTACTTATTCGTATCCGATAGGTCAGTCCTCTGACGATATGAACTATACTTTGAGCGATGGCGATCACGGCTATCTGATCTATAATTATGAACTCCAATGGGATGAGAAACGTTATGTGCGTCCGATTCCGTCGACGGCTTTGACCAAGAATCCCAATCTGGGCCAAAATTATGGTTGGGAGCAGTAATTCAGTTTTCGGAGAGAATAGAAATTGATGTAAGTGATGGGCAATCTTTGGTTTTTAGCCAAAGATTGCTCGTCATTCATGGCTCCGTTTATTAACAGTGGGATGATTATTCAGAATAAATCCATAAACAAGAGAGGATTGATATGTTAAGAAAATTTTATTATCTGTTTTTGACGGTGGCTTTGCTGGGCGGAGCCGCTTGTTCAAGTTCCGATCCTGATGATGATCCGGATCCTACGCCTCCCAGCGGAGGGAATGAGACCGTCCTCATCGGTCAGATCTCGGATGCTACGACGGGGAAAGGTATTGCCGGCGTTCCCGTGACGGACGGCTATGCGTTTACCACTACGGATGCCGACGGTAACTACCGCCTCGTGGCGAACCGCTATTGCCGCAATGTCTATTACGTTACTCCGGCGAACTATAAGGTGGCGCTCGATCCCTCCTCCAAGTTGCCCCTGTTCTATTCGACCTCTACGATTCAGCGCTACAAGGAGAATCGCAATGATTTCAAACTGGAGCCGCTCCCCGCTGTCGAGGAGAATTTTACGCTTGTCGCCATCGGCGACCCGCAGTGCAAGACCGATTCGGATGTGACGCGGTGGAGCAATGAAACGATTCCCGATATCAAATCCACGCTTACGAGTGCTCAGGCGAACGGAAAGTGGCAGAATGCCTATGCCGTTACGTTGGGCGATATTACGTTCGACAATACGGTGCAGTGGGATAAGATGAAGAAATCAATGTCGAACGTGCAGGTCGGCGCGAATTACCTGCCGATTTTCAACTGCATGGGCAATCACGACCACGATGCGAAACAGGCTAACACCTATACGGCTCAGACGAATTTCATCGAGCGTTTCGGTCCGGCCGACTACTCGTTCAACCGCGGCAAGGCGCACATCGTCGTGATGGACAATGTCGTATGTACGACGACCAATCAGTCTACGTGGACTTATGAGGCAGGTTTTTCGCAGCAGCAGTACAATTGGCTCAAAGCCGATCTGGATCTGGTCGAGAACAAAGCCGACAAGATCGTTTTCCTCTGCTGTCATATTCCTTTCCGGAATGGCGGAGAGGCTACGGGTTCCAATGTGAACAAAGACAAGTATTATGACGAAACGCTCAAATTGCTGACGCAGTTCAAGGAGGCGCATATCATGATCGGGCATACGCATTATCCGCAGAACTATATCCACTCCGGCTACAAGTGTCAGAGCGGATTGCCTGTTTACGAGCATGTCCACGGCGGCGCTTGCGGCGGTTGGTGGGCAAGCAACCTGAATGTCGATGGCGCTCCCCAAGGTTACAGCATCTACGAGATCAAGGGCAATGTCGTTGACAACTGGGTGGCCAAAGCGACCAACCAGTCCGAAGCTTATCAGCTTCGCGCATATGACGGCAATGCCACCTACACGGGATCGAAGAAGTACTCCTACACGTGGACGGACGGCGGTAGCAGTGACAAAATCAGCACGCCCGGTATTGCTGGTCTGAAAGGGTGTTTTATCGCGTCGATCTGGAATGACGATCCGCAGAACTGGAAGGTGGAGTTCGTTCAGAACGACAAGTCGACGCCGATGACCCGTGTAAGCACGAGAGACATGTGTGTCGTATCCTTCTTCTTCAACGAATGCGGCAAGAATACGACTACGTGGAACAAATCCTTCCAGCACTTCTGGAAGATCGCGGCTCCGGGCGGCGAGCCCTCCAAAGAGGAGGGGTGGGTCATTCGCGCTACGCAGACGATTCCCGGAAGCAAGAAAACCAATGTCTACGAAGCGAGTGCTTTGCAGACCGATTATGCCGGTTTCGCTCATTAGCAGCTTGAATTCTTTTTTCGATTGCGGCGCACCATCGCGGGTGCGCCGCTTTTTTTATGCCCAGGGAAGCCCGCGGTGTAACAGGACGGCAGCCGGAGGGTGGCGGGAAAATACAAATAACCCCTGCCGAATTCCGGCAGGGGCTATGCGATGTTTGGGAGGGCGGCTCAGCAGTTCGTCGCCCGAATTTTATCCGTCTATTTCACCTTGTTGCTGCCGACCATGCGGTATTTTTCGCAAAGCAGCTCCACGACCGGCGCCACGGCTTTTGGGAAAACCTTTCGCAGGTCGATTTCCTCGCTTTCGAGCAGTACGCCTTTGAGCGCGCGCATGAAGTTGTCCTTGATCTCGGTGGCGAGGTTGACCTTGACGATGCCGTTGGCGATCGCTTCGCGCACCATGTCGTGGGGGATGCCCGAACTGCCGTGCAACACCAGCGCCGCGTCGGTCGCCGCATGGATCTGCGCCAGCCGTTCGATGTCGAGCCGCGGAGCCTGCTTGTAGAAGCCGTGGGCCGAACCGATCGCCACGGCCAGCGCATCGACGCCGGTCGCTTCGACGAATCGTGCAGCCTCTTCGGGCGTGGTGAAGCCGCCGCCCTGCGCCTGTCCCAGTTTGGCGACGTAGCCCAGCTCCGCTTCGACGTTCACGCCGTAGGGGCGTGCCAGTTCGACGACCCGCCGGGTCGTCGAGACGTTCTCGTCGAACGGACGTTCGCTGGCATCGATCATCACCGAGTCGAATCCTGCATCGAGACACCGCTCGACCAGTTCGACCGATCCGCCGTGGTCGAGATGAATCCACCCTTCGACGCCGTAGTCGGCGATCGCCCTGCGGCCCATTCCGACGGCCTGTTCGAGCCCCATATAGTCGATCGAGCTGCGCGTGAGCTGCAACAGCACGGGAGCCTGCATTCGCTGTGCAGCCTGCATGACGGCCGTGAGGGTCTCGAAGTTATAGAAATTGGTCGCCAGCACGGCCGTCCGGCCGCGTTGGCATTTTTTCAACAGTTCTTTTACGTTCATTACAGCAGGTTGTTAAGGTCGACCAGATTGAATGCGTAGAAATACTTGTCCATATCGTGTTCGATGCGGCCGAGTACCACCTCTTCGGGGTCCATTCCCACACGGCGCAGGTTGTCGTAGAGCCGTTGGCGCGCTACGAGCGCTTCGGGTTCCTGCCAGATGTAGCGGCAGCCGGTCTTGACGAGCCACGTGCGGCGCTCGGCGCTCAGTGCGCCGAATGCCGATCCTTCCTCAGCAGGCAGCAGCCACTTCTTCCAGCGGCCCGACGCTTCGACCAGTCGTTCGAGTGTCTCGGTGATGCGCGAACGCATGGCGATACGTCCTTCGGCCAGGAGCTTCTGTTCGGTACGTTCCAGTTCGGCCAATCCGTCGTATTCGCTCATCGTGAACTCCGGGCCGACGTTGGCGGCGCCCATGCCGCACAGCGGGTAGTCCTGCGGATTGCTTACGCCGTCGGTGTAGTGTCCCTTGATGTAGCTGCCCAGCGGACGGACTTTCGCCGTGAGGCTGCGGGCTACCTCCGTGTCGAAGAGGGTCGTGTGGAGGTCGGTTCCCACCTTGCCCACGATGAAACAGGGCCATACGTCGGAGAGCCCTTCGCGCGCCAGTCCTGCTTTGAGTTCGGCGATGAAGGTGTCGAACGTCCGTTCGTCGGCCAGACCGCCGTGCACCTCCTCGGTTCCCACCTCGTAGGAGATTTCGGGCAGCCCCTTCGCACGGCGGAAGGTTTCGCAGTGCCGGATCAGCTCCACCGTGCGGGCGGCCACGAGACGGATGTCGATCGTCTGGCCGGCCGGTACGTTGATGTCCACCGTCGGATCGACGTGGATCAGATCGTACCCCGCCAGCAGCGCCGCTTCGAACGAGCGCTTCACCCCGTCCATCGCGGCCTCGGTCGACCACTTCTCGGTGCGCTGCTTGTCTTTGAGCCACGGACCGCCGTGGTCGATGGCCACGATATAGATTCCGTCGAAGTTGACGGCGGCGGCCTCCATGCGCACGAGCTTCACGAACTCGTCGGGCCGCATCCCCGTGTACCCGCCGTCGCAGTCGATCTGATTGAGTGTCGCGGCGAAATAGATCGGCGCGTTGTTGCGCTTGGCGGCACGGAAGGCGGCCTTGATGACCGCCGTCGAATTGGGACAGGCGGCGAAGAGGGTGCGACGGATGCCGGTTTCGCGTTCCAGCTCCGCGATGCGTTGCAACAGTTTTTCGGTTTTTGCCATAATCGTTGGGTGTTGATGGTGCCGGGTTTCGTCAGACGGGGGCGGCCGGAGACCGCTTCCTGCGGAAGTGTTGTCCGCCTCCTGCGGTCGGAAAGGGGGCTGCGACCTCCCTGCCGGTGATACTATCGGTTGATGAACATTACTTTGTTGAAGAACTCCTTGCGCTCACGCATGACGCCGAACGCCTTGTCTGCCTCCGAGAGCGGGAAGCGGTGCGAGATGAGCGGACGCACGTCGATGCGGTGCGACGCGATGGCCGCGAGCGCCGTGCGCCATTCGTTGCGGACGTCGTTGTAGCTGCTGTTCCACGTCCCTTTCAGCGTGAGCTGCTTGCGCAGAATCTCCCAGTAGCCTTTCTGGGTGAGGGTCATGTCGCCGGCGGGATTGCCCATCGAGACGACCGTACCAAAACTTTTGACCGCTTTGAGGGCCTGCTCCCACGTTTGCGCCACGCCGGCTCCTTCGATGCAGGCGTCGGCGCCCCGGCCGCCGGTCTGCGTGCGGATATACTCCACCGGATCGGTCTCGCGCGAGTTCACGGCGTCGAATCCCTGTTTGCGCGCGAATTCGACTTTGGTCGGATCGATGTCGCACAGGATGACGCGGAACGCGCCGGCGGTTCGGGCCCACAGGCCCAGCATGATGCCGATCGGGCCTGCACCGAACACGGCGACGGTGTCGCCGATGCCGACCGACGCCTGACCGATGGCGTGAAGCGCTACGGCGGCCGGTTCGCACATCGCGGCCTCCTCGTAGGAGAGCGAGTCGTCGAAGAAGACCAGGTTCCACTCCTTCACGGCGATGTATTCGGCGAAAGCGCCGTCGCGCCGCGAGCCGTAGTAGTCGTAATCGCTGCACTGTGCGTATTCTCCCACCTGGCAGGCTTCGCATTTGCGGCACGGCAGCAGCGGGAAGACTGCGGCACGACGGCCGACGAGCGACGGGTCGTCGGCTTCGACGATCTCCCCGGCGAATTCGTGACCGGGAATCGTCGGGAAATGGTAGGTTCCTTTGGTAAAGACGCGCGGCAGATCGCTTCCGCAGATTCCGCAGGCGTGCACTTTGAGCAACACCTCTCCCGCCTGACGCACGGGCATGGGCACATCCTCGTAACGCAGGTCGCCGACCGCATGGAGGTTGAGCGCTTTCATCGTATTTTTCATCTATTTATATATTTAGGTATAACGTCTTTTGTGCCGGCAGGCCGGAATCCGCTTCGGCATCCGCCGTCGCGTCTGCTGGTTGTCGTTTCCGGCCTTCAACGGTCTTGCGTGTCCGCAAGGCGGTTATCGGAGTTTCCCGACTGCGTTTGCCGTACGCTTCCGATCGAATTCGATTTCGTTTTAATTCTATTTTCTTTCGAATGCTTTTACAAAAATAGAATTTAACTTTTAAAGTTGCAACTATTTTGCGGAAAAAATGCGTTGCGGTCATCGTCCGTCCGGAACCGTTCCGCGACCGGAGACACGGGACGCATCCGCTTTAATACGCCGGCGTTCGGCGGTCTCGGCGTGGTTGGGCGTTGCGTCCGGCGTCTCGTTTCGGCAGGGACTTCGGCACGCATCTCTTTGGGGTGTGACGGCTCGGAGGAAGGGCTTCCGCGTCCGCTTGGGTATGGACAGAGAGATCGCAGTGCGGACAGGCGGCGGCGTGTGGAAGAGAACGGAACTGCGGAGAGCATCTGACGGCGGGGCGGATTCCGCCGCGATTTCTCCCGTCCCGCCATGTGCTTCCGGTACGGGCCGACCGGATGTGGATTTGCAGAATCGGAACCGATTCGAAATTTAGTAGTGTATGTTTACGATTTATTTCTATTTTCGAAAGGGGCGCGCGGGTATTATCGTTTCCGATAAATCCGCCGAAAGATGAACGCAGCCGGCCTTTCCGGAGGATGGACAGGGCTTTCCGGAAATAAATGTCGGAAAAATAACGCTAAAAGCTTGCTATTCCACGCGGTTTTTGTAACTTTGTGTCTTGGAATAGTAACTTACTAACTCTTAAATCGAATGAACAATACGCAATGTATTCTCGATGCTTTAAAAATCGCAACCGATACGAAAGCATTCGAACTCGGCGAGGGTGTTCTTCACCGTGCTCCGGCTCTTTTTAAGGAGTATTTTCCGAATCGGAAGGCCGTCATCGTCGCCGATAACAATACATGGAAAGCCGCCGGCGAAGCCGTCGACGCATCCATGCACGAGGCGGGAATTCCCTGCGAGCGTTTCCTTATTGAAGAGGAGGAGTTTCATGCCGACTGGCCCTATGTGGAGCGGATCGACGAGATGCTCGACCGCACGGGGGCCGTCGCCGTCGCCGTCGGGTCGGGCGTCATCAACGACTTGTGCAAACTCGCGTCGTTCCACCACGGTCAGTCCTATCTTTGCGTGGCTACGGCCGCTTCGGTCGACGGTTATTCGTCGTCGGGCGCAGTGGTGTCGCGCGACGGCGCCAAACTCAATATCGAAACCCATGCGCCGCTGGTGATTCTGGCCGACGTGGGCGTGCTGGCTGCCGCGCCGAAAGAGATGACAGCGGCGGGTTATGCCGATCTGGCGGCCAAGATACCCGCCGGCGCCGAGTGGATGATCGCCGACCTGTTCGGTACGGAGCCGATCATTCCCGCTGCGTGGAACGTCTTCATGAACGATCTGGATGCGATGCTCGCCGATCCCGAAGGGGTGGCGGCCGGCAAACCCGAAGCGATCGCTTCGCTCTTCGCCGGTCTGACGCTGAGCGGCATCGCGATGCAGGTAGCCAAGTCGAGCCGTCCGGCGTCGTGCACCGAACACCTGTTCAGCCACGTGCTCGACATGACGCACCATCGCTACAACGGCAAGTTCCAGTCGCACGGTTTCCAGGTGGCGATCGGTACGCTCACGATGTGCGCCTTCTTCGACGAGTTCTTCAAGATGGATCTCTCGACGCTCGATGTCGACGCCTGCGTGGCCGCATGGCCCTCGCTCGAAGCGGAGCAGCGGCGTGCGCTCGATCTGTTCCGCGATTTCCCCGTGCCGGAGCTGGGTTATACCGAGATCACGAAGAAGTGGAACGACGCCGAGACGGTTCGCGTACAACTCACGCGAGTCAAGGAGAACTGGCCCGCCTTCAAGGCACGGTTGCAGGCGCAGTGCTATCCGTTCGAGAAGATGCGTGCGCTGTTCGCCGCCGCGGGTGCGCCGACCGATCCTTCGCAGATCGGTGTTTCGCGCGAGCAGTTGCGCAGCATGGTCGATTTCACGCAGTTGTTGCGCTGGCGCATCAATCTGCTCGATCTGGCCAAACGCGCACGGATTTACGATGAATTGGTCGCCCGCGTCTTCGGTAAGGGCGGAGCTTGGGAAATCGCATAATCGACAAGCCTTATGACTGCGGAACAGACCAAACGATTCAAATACTGGCAGTGGCGGACGATCATCGGAACGATGATCGGTTACGCCATTTTTTATTTCGTTCGCAAGAACTTCTCTTTCGCCATTCCCGGTCTTACGGCCGAGTACGGCATCTCGAAAACGACCTTCGGCGTCATCATGACCCTCGTCGGGCTGATCTACGGCGTGTCGAAATTCGTCAACGGCGTACTGGCGGACCGCACCAACGGCCGCTGGCACATGGTGACGGGCCTGTCGGTGTGTTCGGTTATCAACTTCATTTTCGGCTGCGGTGCGATCATCTGCGCATGGATTACGGGGCAGACCTACGGGACGACGTTCATCCATACGCTGGTCGTCCTGTTCGGCGTGCTGCTGATTCTGAACAACATGTTCCAGGGGTGCGGCTTCCCGCCGTGCAACCGCCTGATCACGCATTGGGTTCCGCCCAAGGAGCTGGCGACCAAGATGTCGATCTGGAACGCTTCGCACTCGATCGGCGCCTTCATCATCGCGATCTTGTGCGGGTATCTGATGGGCCACACGGGTACGGATATGACGGGCGATCCGGAGATGCGGCAGCGCGTCGTGGAGAATACGGCGAGCATCACCGAAAAGATGGACGCCGCTTCGGCCGAAGCCTATGTCACCAACGCGTTGCAGCATGTCGGCGCATGGCAGTGGACGTTCTGGGTTCCGGCTGCCATCGCGGTGCTGGGCGTGATCTTCATCATCGTTACGTTGCGCGATACGCCCAAGTCGGTCGGCCTGCCCGAATTGGAGGGTACCAAGACGCAGCTCGACGAGCACGATTCGTCGGAGGAGTTCAAGGCGTTCCTGCGCAAGAAGGTCTTCCTCAATCCCATGATCTGGGGGTTGGCCGTGGCCGACTTCTTCGTCTATATCGTGCGTTTCGCCGTGCTCGACTGGGGCCCGACCTTCTTGCAGGAGTCGCGCGGCCTCTCGTCGAGCATGGCCGGCTGGACGGTCGCCATCTTCGAAGTGTGCGGTATCACGGGCATGCTGCTCGCGGGTTGGATCTCCGACAAATTCTTCGGGGGCCGCGCACAGCGCACCTGCGTCTTCTGCATGGCGGGCGTGATCCTCTTCATCTCGCTCTTCTTCGCCCTGCCGGAGTCGACCGATCCTGTCGTGCTGCTGATGATGCTCGCCGTGGCGGGATTCTTCATCTACGGCCCGCAGGCGCTCATCGGCGTCATCGCGTCGAACCACGCCACGAAGAAGGCCGCTTCGACGGCCAACGGCGTGGTGGGTATGGTGAGCTACGTCAGTGTCGTCGTTTCGGGCTGGGGCTTCGGCTTCATCTCCGACCACTTCGGCTGGCGCTGGGTCTTCATCACGATGATCGCCATGGCCGTGCTCGGATTCCTGGTGCTGCTGTCGATGTGGAACACCAAGAGCGACGGATATGAGCACGACGCCGCCGAAACCAACTAAAACCTTATAAGCTTATGAAAAACTTCTTTTTGAAACTGGGTGTCTGCGCATTGGCGCTCACCGGTGCCGCCGAGGCGCTGGCGCAGGAGCAGGTCATCCAGCTCTTCGCTCATCGGGGCAGCCGTTTCGAGTACGACGAAAACACGCTGCCGGCCTTCAATGCCTCCTACGATGCGGGTCTGCGCGGTTTCGAGACCGACATCCGCATGACCCGCGACGGCGAGCTGGTGATCTCGCACGACGAGACGCTGGCACGTCTGACGCCCTGCAAGCGCGTGGTGGAGACGATGACGGCCGACGAGATCCGCAAGGTCAAGACCAACCAGGGCAACGACCTGATCTTCCTGCCCGAGCTGGTGGACTTCTTCGCCGACAAGGACAACGTATACATCGAGTTCGAAATGAAGACGAAGCCGGTCGAGAGTTATCCCGAAGAGCGGCTGCGCGAGTACTGCGAGAAGGTGTACAACACGGTGATGGCCAAGAAACCCGCCAACTCGCTCTATCTGTTCACGTCGAGTGACAAACGTGCGCTGAAAATGATGCGTTTGCTCCACCCCGACGTCGATCTGCTGCTGATTATTTCGAAGCCGATCTGCGAGGAGACGATCCTCGAAGCGATCGACATGGGCATCAAACGGTTGGGCTGCCGCATCGAGGGCACGTCGAAGGCGATGGTCGATCTGGCGCACAAGGCCGGACTCTATGTCTCGCTGTGGCCCGGTCAGTCGCCCGAAGAGTTCATGCGGGGTGCCTATCTGGGTGCCGATGCGCTCAACAGCGACCGTGCGGTCGAGGTCAAGAACTGGCTCGACAAGAACGCGCCGTGGATCAAGTATAAATAACGTCCGTTCCGTCGCAGGCCCGTTCGGCGTGCGACGTGTATAACGGGGACGTTCGGACGAGTCCGATCCTTGCATTACCCCCGCCGGAAATGTTTCCGGCGGGGGTATTCCGTTTGCGGGTCTCCCGACCCGTTTGCAGGTGCCTGTGCGGCGGCGTTTCCGGCTTCGGGGGAATGAGTTTCCGTGCCGCAGCACGGGAGGCACGGCGGCCGGAACGGCCCGCACCGGCGCCGGCCGGTGTGGCGGGGCTGCGGGCCGGTTATTTGCTTCTGATACGTTTGCGCCGTTTCTTCTCCACCTCCCGGTCGTGCTGCTCCTCCATCTGTTTGCGATAGATTTCGATCTTCTCATTGAGATGTGAAACGTCTTCTTTCAGCATTTTGCGGAACGTGTTCAGACTGACGGGAGCCTCTTCGATCACGAATTTGGTATGGATTTTCCATAGCGGGAGCTTCCCTTTGCGGATGTAGGGTTCGGCGAGGCGTTGGACGTATTGCGCCTGTTTGAGATAGCTGAGTCGTTCTTTGGTCACTTTCATACGATGATTCGTTAGCGGGTTAATCAATATAAAGTTCCGAAAACCGGCCGGCCGAAACAAGCAAAGCAACGTTTGTTGGTGGATGAAATATAATATTGTATAAGTAAATAATAAATTGTACGATCTTGTTTGCAGGAAGTTGCCGTTTCGGATCGCCGCACGGATCGTCCGAAAAGGCGCTCCGTGGCAGGATCGGCGCTGCGGACAATGCGCGGGCATAACCGCAGCCGACGGGAGCGGCCCGCCGACAGTGACGCCGACGACGCTCCCGTGGGGGACGAATCCGGAAGGATACTACTTATTTATATAGTCCGGCGGATCGGAGGCTTTTCCGGCCCTCGAAGTACAGGATAAGTTTGGGATTCGTCCCTTCCGGACGAAGCGGGAGGGACGGAACGACGCAATGGAGACGGGGCGGCGGGCGGCGTTTATTCGATCAGTGCCCGAAGCGGTACGTCGAGTGCGTTGCAGATGATGCAAAGTGTTTTGACCGTGGGATTTGAACGGCCCGTTTCGATACGGCTCAGGTTCGAACGTTCGATGTCGCAGCGGTAGGCCAATTCCTGTACCGTGAGCTTTCGAGCCTTTCTTAGTGTTCTGATTTTTAGAGCGATAAGTTTTATCTGTTCTGTATAGTCGATTGGCATCCCGAAAAATTTTACGAAAAGTTTTGTATTGCAAAGATTTTCATATATCTTTGCATCATGCGTATCATATATGATACCAATAGTCCGGCGGCGGGAGGCATGAAATCCTGCCGATAAGGGATGACAACTAGATAAGAATCAGTAAATAAATACCGAAAAGACACGAAGTTCAAACCATTTCAAAACATCTTTAATTTCTTCATTATGAAAAGACAATTCTTAGGTAGACTCCTATCGCTGTTCCTTGTCGGAACGGTGGTAGCCGGAGTCGGTTGCAAGGACTACGATGACGACATCACGAGTCTGAACAACCGGATCGACGAGCTGACGACGGGGCAGATCGCTTCCGTGGAGAAGCAGATGCAGTCTCTGCAAAATGCGGTCGACCGGTTGGACGGGGTTGATTCGGGCTTGAAGGACGAAATCGAGGCATTGCAGGGCAAAGCCGAGACGCAGGCCGGAGAGATCGGAAAGTTGCAGGAGGAGTTGGGAAAGGCGGCCTCCGCATCGGAAGTCGAAGCGCTGAAAAAACAGATCGAGACGCTCGAAAGCGATAAGGGCAAGCTGGAGAAGCGGATCGAGGCGCTCGAAAGCGCCCGCACGAGTTTGCAGGATGAAATCGACGCCGTGAAGGGTTCGCTGGCGAACTACCTGACCAAGAGCGACGCCGAGGCGACCTACGCCACCAAAACGACGGTCGAGAGTCTGTCGCAGCTGCTCAACCAGATCAAGGCCAACTACGTTTCGGCCGAAGGGCTGGCTTCGACGCTCGAAGGTTACGTGACCGACGCCGAACTGGCCGATTATCCGACGCTGACCGTCTTACAGGAGGCGATCCGCCAGAGCGAGACGGCGATGAAGAACTCGCTGGGCGAAGCGATGGAGCCGATCCTGGCGAAATATAACTTCGTCCAAAAGGATGTGCTCGATCTCGAAATCCAGGATTTGCAGGAGCAGATCGATGCCCTCAACGGCAAGCCCGACGCCGACGGTTCGCTGGCCAACATCAAGAGCCGGCTCGAAGCGCTCGAAAATGCCGAGATCAAATACGACGAGTCGAACGCCGCCTTCACGAAGGGCGTGGAGGACTGCATCGGCAAGGCGCTCGCCAACGACGGCGCGATCGATCAGGCCATTGCCAATGCGATTAAGGATGTCGCCGGTGAGTACGAGGGGACGATGCAGGATCTGAAAAACCTCATCGACGGCCTGCGCATGGACGTGGATCAGCTCCTGAGCCGTATCCAGAGCCTCGTCTATGTTCCGGCTTACGACGATCACAAGGCGTCGGTCAACGCGCTCTACTATGCCCCCGAAGGCGAGGAGCCCGTCCTGCTGGCGAACGGTACGGTGGAGATGACCTTCCGCGTTACGCCCGTCGAGGCTGCCGGACAGCTCGTGGCCGCCTATGCCGCCGAGCCCGAGATGTTCTCGCTGGAAATGGAGCAGGTGAAGACGCGCGCTACGGTGCCTGCGCTGAATATTCAGAAGGTCGAGGCCGACGAGACGGGCAACGGCCGCTTCATCGTGACGGCGCTTCCCGCCGATTTCACCCCCGACTTCTTCACGGGTAAGGTTTCGTACAGCATTGCGCTGCGCGTACAGAAAGCCTACGACGCGGAGGCCGGGAACGACTATTCGGCCAATGTGGTTTCGGATTACGTGAACCTCGTGCCGGCGCGCGCCGACGTGAAGGCCGTCGTGCTGGCTCCCGCCAAGGAGGACGGTTCGATCGACGCCGACCGGATCGTCGCTGCGGACGGCGAAGTGGCCTACGAGATTCCCTACGACGATACCGACATGGTCGTCGAACTGATGAAGGGCTACAAACTCTGGGCTACCGACGGCGAAGCCTACTACGATCTGGCTCAGCTCGCCGACATGGGTTATTCGCTCGAAGCGCCCGTCGTGGCCTGCACGAGCAAGGCATTCAAGGCCGACGGCACGGAGTTGGAGTCGGCCGACAAGGGTAATTTCGAAGTTGCGAACGGCGGGGAGGAAGTCTGCGACGAGACGGTCAAGCTGATCGCCGCCGACAAGTCGACGCGCAACAACTACCTGCTCACCGAGCACGCCTATACGGTCGCTGCCGCCTACGATGCGCTGAACCCGACCTTCAACAGCCGTGTGACGATCGTCAAGACCAAGCGCGGCGTAACGCTCGACCTGTTGAAGTACGTCTGGAACTACTCCGATTTCCGGACGGTCTACGAAGCCGGCGGCGAGTACGAAGGTGCCGAGCGCGAATTCACGCTCAAAGTAACCGAGTCGACGCTTCCTCAGGACATCACGCCCGAGAACATCGTGACCTACTGGAACCAGGGCGGCAGCGCCGTGGTGAAGGCCGTCGAGCTCGACGCGGAGGGCAAGCCGACCGAGACCGTCGACGACAATGTGAAGGTGGTTCCCGAGGCTTACGATGCCGACGAGGGCTATACGCTGCGCGTTTCGGGATACACCTTCGGCAAGCGCTATGCCGTCGAAGCGTCGAGCGAGTTCGAGAACGTACAGGTGACGATCGCCTTCGAGGCCGAGTTCGTCGCACTGCCCGAGAAGATCGAGGTTACGCTTCCCGACGCTACGCTCGCATACGATGCCACCGAGGAGCTGTTCGTGGCCGAGGATACCTCCATTGTCGGCGAACTCTTCGAGCAGGTGAAGGATCACTTCACGGATGCCGCCGAACTGGCTACGTCGCTTACCCGTCCTTACGATGGAGGCTCGCCCAACAGTGCGAACGCATTCTATACGGCTGTCTGCGGCGACCGGACGTTGGAGAAGAATTACTGGTTCCTCGACGGTTCGAATCCTGCGACGATCACCCGCATCGCCGTGGCCAACGACGGCAAGATGACCTCCCACATGCAGGTCAATCGTGCCGATGTGGAGACCGACGCCGACGTATTCGCCTTCGAGACGAAGCTCGTTCCCAACTACGGCCTGCCGATCTATGTCAAGGGCGAGGCCAGGGTCGAGATTCCCGCCTATGCCGCGCAGCACGTCGACGCATGGGTCTACAACGCGGACGGCAAGTGGCAGTCGGATGTGAAGGGGCTCTGGTCGCCGAGTTTCGGATCGGGTGCGCTCACGGGCTTCTCGGTAGCCGACATCGATCTGGAATCCGCCTTCACGATCGTCAAGAAGGATGCGCAGGGCGTATGGGTACCGGTATCGGACGATGAGATCGCTGCACAGAAACTCGTCTTCGCTTACGAGATTCCCGCGACGGCTCCCGCTCACGACGGCATCGAGATCGCCGGTAACAAACTCTCGTATTACGGCCGCAACGAATCCGTGCCCGTCGTCGGTACGCTTTCGATCGACGGCATCGTCATCGGCAACGCCTTCACGGCCGTGAACGACTATACGTCGTATGAGGTCAACAAGTTCGACCCGATCCGCTCGTTCACGCAGTCGGAGACCGTCGAAATCCCGACCCGCACGGCCGAGGCGACCTATACGAAGAATATCTGCGAGGTACTTTCGCTGCGCGATATGCGCGACGCCGACGATATGAAGGGCTTCGAGCTGATCGATCACGATGCGACGCTGGCCGATCCGTGGATCACGGGCGACGACACCAACGGTTTCGCTACGGGTGTCCGTCCCAACAGCGACGACGTCTTCGGACTGGAAGCGATCCGCATCGTCAGCTTCTCGGTGACCTATGCCGACAACGGATTCGACGCTTCGGCGGCACTCGGCGACCGTGTAACTGTCGACGAGACGACCGGTCGGATCACCTTCTCGAACCTCAACAACCTCTCGTTGCAGAAGGATGTCGACGTGACGGTCAACGTCGAGGTGGCTTATCCCTGGGCCGTGAAGAGCGGTAAGGTGACCTACAAGATTCTCAAATAGCGGGGATCGTCTCTCCTCCGTCGCGACGGAGGACGATTCGGGGCAGAGTTTTCACAACTCTGCCCCTTTTCGTTCCCTTGCGGCGGTGTATTCGGAGCAGGGGGCGCCTTGCCGTCGCAATCCCGATTCGGCGCATGCATCGGCATACATGCGCTTTTATCCCGTCGTCGTGCGCTATGTCAGCATGTGTCTCAGTGCGGAGGCATAATATCCGATAGGGTGGAGACGGCGTTCTGCCCTCGCCGTCCTTCGTCGGGCCGTCTTCCGCGGACGTTCGCGCCGTGCGACGGCAGGAACGCACGCAGGCAAAGCGTATTTCGTGGTATTTCGCGCACCTTTTCCGGAAAAACCGTTGCAGGGATACGCTCCTTCGGGGAAAAAGCGCGCGTTTTGCGTCGGAAAACAGACATTCCTCCTGTGTCCGAATGCCGTCAGTGCCGTTCATGCAGATCGGTGCCCGCAGGCCGCTGGAACGCCTGCAAGCCGAACTCCGGCAGAAGGGTGAGCACGCGGTCGGTAAGTGCGCTCTGGAACGCTTCGTAGGGAATCCATTCGAAGTGGCGCGTGAAGCAGTAGAACTCCAAAGGCACGCCTTCGGACGTGGGTTGGAGCGTGCGTACCATCAACATCAGGTCGCTGCGCACGTCGGGGCAGTTGCGCAGGTAATTCGCGAGATACTCCCGCAGCGCTTGCAGGTTGACGATTTCCTGCGATGTATCGGCCGCAAGATACCCCGTTTCGCGGAGCCGCGCCGTCTCTTCCGGCGTGCACCGGCGAATCGTGCGGGCGTCGATGAAGACCGAGCGCTTGATGCGCCGTCCGCCGCATTCGCGCATGCCCCGCCAGTTCTGGAACGAGTCGCTGACCAGCGCATAGGGCGGAATCGTCGTAATCGTCTTGTCGAAATTCTGCACCTTGACCGTCGTCAGCGTCACCTCGATTACATACCCGTCGGCACCGTATTTACTCATCGTTATCCAGTCTCCCGGTCTCAGCATGTCGTTGGCTGAGAGTTGAACGCCGGCGACGAGTCCCAGTATGCTGTCCTTGAAAATCAGCATCAGCACGGCGGCCGATGCACCCAGTCCGGCCAGAATGCTCGTGGCGTTCCGGTCGATGAGAATCCCGATGATCAATACGATGCCGACGCTGACGGTCACGAGTTTGAGCATCTGGTAGATGCCTTTCAACGGCCGGTCGCGCAGCGTTTCGTGTTTGTTCGAAATGTCGTAGAGCGCGCTGAGAAAGGTGTTTAGCAGGGCGATCGTCACGACGATGAGGTAAATCGAGCAGCCTTTGTGCAGCAGTTTCAGCAGCGAGGGGTCGTCGCCGAAGGCCAGCGGCAGCAGCAGATATAGGAGGACGGGCGGAATCAGGCGGCAGGCGGCGTGCAGGACTTTGTCGTCGAACAGATGGTCGTCCCACATCGTCCGGGTCTGGGCGCTGATGCGTTGCAGGGCCGGTATCACCAGATGCCGGAACAATTTCACCGCGAGGTAGCAGATGAGGACGATGCCTGCGACGAGCAGGATGCGCGAGCCCCACTCTCCGCCGGAGTTGTCCAGCCCCGCGCGGCGGAGCAGCGATGTCAGGTCTTGGTTCAGATTGTCCATGCCGGGTCACAGTTTTGAGGGCGGCCGCATGGTGCGGAACCGGTCGTTCCTGTCCGGCCGCCGAAAGCGAGGTCGTTTTCACCGTCAAAGATAGGAAATAAAAACGAGAACGGGAGCGGTTCGTGCGGAGAGTTCGCGCCGGAGGGTTCGGCAGGCGGTTTTCGTCAGAAGGTGCGGATTCAGGTCTTCCCGTGTCGCAATTTGTCCCGCTTGTGAAGCGGGACTGTCTCTGACGGCTCGCGGTGCCTCCTCCCGGTCCGCCGGAACGAAACAGGGATTGCGATACGTGACTGCGCGATTCCGAAACCTTATTTTTCCTGCCGCAGCGTATTATTTTCAAACATTCAGTTACATATGTGGATAGCGAAAAACTTGCCAATGCAATCGATGGTTGTTATAGATATTATAGAGGTGCCGATTGGGGGCATATTATCAAGTCGATTGATTTACTGAATCCGATGGAGTAGGTGGGATCGAAATTTTCGGATAGCGACCATTTATGTACCACTTGTGTACCACCGCCATTTTCCCGACCATACGGCATAAAAGAAAATCCTCGATATTCGACTGAATATCAAGGATTCTCGGTTAGTCGGGGTGACAAGATTCGAACTTGCGACAACACGCCCCCCAGACGTGTACTCTAACCGGGCTGAGCTACACCCCGATGGCGTATGGTGCAAACCCTCGGTCGGTTTTGCGGTGCAAAGATAATTATTTTCTGAAATATTTACTACTTTTGTCCGAATAATTTTCGTAAAAAGTGAAATCCGCCCTCGAAATCCGCCGAGGAATTCTTTTCGGCCTCCTTGCGATCGTCGTCGTCGTGCTCTTCGCCTTCGATCTCGCATCGGGATCGGTCGGCGTGGGCGGCCGCGAGGTGTGGGCCTTGCTGACGGGCGGGCCGTGCGATCCCATGGCGCGCGACATCATTCTGAAAATCCGGTTGATAAAGGCCGTCGTCGCCGTGCTGGCGGGGTTTTCGCTTGCGGCCAGCGGCCTGTTGATGCAGACGTTGTTCCGCAATCCGCTGGCGGGCCCTTTCGTGCTGGGTATCAGCTCGGGCGCGAGTCTCGGCGTGGCGTTGTTTCTGTTGGGGGCGCCGCTGCTGGGCATCGCAGGGCATTCGTTGCTGGCCAGCGTCGGTACGGCGGGCGCCGCATGGATCGGGTCGGCGCTCATCCTGTTGTTGATCATGGCCGTCAGCCGCCGTATCAAGGACATCATGGTAATTCTGATTCTGGGAATGATGTTCGGATCGGCCGTCGGGGCGCTCGTCGAGATTCTCCAATACATGAGCAACGAGGCGGCTCTCAAATCGTTCGTCGTCTGGACGATGGGATCGCTCGGCGACGTGACGATCCCGCAGCTGACGCTGCTCGTGCCGGCCGTGGCGGTCGGTACGGGATTGACGTTCGCCGTTCTTAAACCGTTGAATCTGCTGCTGCTGGGCGAGCGCTACGCCCGCACGATGGGGCTGAATGTCGGCCGTACACGCACGTTGATCTTTCTGGCCACGACGTTGCTGTCGGGAACCGTGACCGCCTTCTGCGGCCCGATCGGTTTCGTGGGGCTGGCCGTGCCGCACCTGGCGCGGATGCTCTTCGCCAGCGCCGACCACCGCGTACTCATGCCCGCCTCGATGCTGCTCGGTGCGGCGATGCTGCTCGTCTGCGATCTCTGTTCGAAACAGCTGGCGCTGCCGGTCAATACGCTGACGGCGCTCATGGGCATTCCGATCGTGGTGTGGGTGGTGGTGCGTAATAAGAATATCGTATGACACACGTCGAATTGCAGCATATCACTATCGGCTACGGGCACCGGGTGCTGCTCGAAGATGTTTCGGCGGCTATCGGCGGCGGACGGCTCGTCGCGTTGCTGGGACGCAACGGCACGGGAAAAAGTACGCTGCTGCGTGCGGTCGCGGGGCTCGAGGCGCCGCTGTCGGGCGGGATACGGCTCTGCGGACGCCTGCTGAGTGCGACGCCGGCGCACGAGCTCGCGCAGGTCGTGAGTTTCGTCACCACCGAGAAGGTGCGCATCGCCAACCTCGCCAGCCGCGACGTGGTAGGGTTGGGGCGGGCTCCCTATACCGACTGGCTGGGGCGTCTGCGGCCCGGAGACCGTGCGGTCGTCGACCGTGCCTTGAATCTGGTGGGGATGGGCGGTTTCGCCGACAAGCCGATGGATCGCCTGTCGGACGGCGAGGCGCAGCGCGTGATGATCGCGCGTGCGCTTGCGCAGGACACGCCGGTGATCTTGCTCGACGAGCCGACGGCTTTTCTCGACATGCCCAATCGCTACGAGTTGTGTACGCTGCTGCGCCGGCTGGCGCATGACGAGGGGAAGTGCATCTTCTTTTCGACGCACGAACTGGACATCGCGCTGACGCTGTGCGACGCCGTCGCGCTGATCGATCCGCCGCGGCTGCACCTCCTGCCTACCGACGAAATGATTCGCAGTGGCCATATCGAACGGCTTTTCGACAACGGGACGGTGGCCTTCGATGCCTCGACGCGCACGGTAACGGTGCGGAGGTGACTGCGGAATAGATTGCGTTTGTTCTTGCAGAGCGTTGATTATCGGGAGATTGCAGTTTAAAATGCGTTTATTTCGCAATTTTTTTATTCCATTTTTTGTTTCGATCGCTTTTTTGCTTATCTTTGCACCGCTAAAGTACGCTGCGAGGCGGAAATAGCGGTGAGTAGGCCCATTCGTCTATCGGTTAGGACGCAAGATTTTCATTCTTGAAAGAGCAGTTCGATTCTGCTATGGGCTACAAACGAGAGGCCGCGGGGCTGCCGGCGCCGGAAGCGGGACGGAACAGAAGTTTCGCCCGATACGGATCGGCGGGGTGGGCGGCTTTCACGGGTGATACGTTGCAGGAGCGGGTTTTAGCGACCTATCCGAGGGCGGCTACGGCCGTTTTGCTTATTGACGAAAAGTGAAATAAAATAAAAAACGAAATTATGGCAAACCATAAGTCATCCAAGAAGCGGATTCGCCAGACCGTTACCAAACGTGCGCACAACCGTCTCTATCACAAGACGGCGCGCAATGCGGTGAAGGCGCTGCGCAACACCAGCGAGAAGAGCGCTGCCGAAGCGTTGCTGCCCAAGGTAACGTCGATGCTGGACAAGTTGGCCAAGCACAACATCATCCACAAGAACAAGGCCGGTAACTTGAAAGGCGCGCTCCAACTGCACGTCAACGCGCTCTAAGCCGGATCGGGCGGGATACGCCGCGGAAAAGAAAACGGGAATCGTTTCATAGGAAACGGTTCCCGTTGTTTATCGGGGGGCGTGTGCTCCTTTCGGTATGTCTGTTGCCCTTCGGGATGTCGGGAGGGGCGTGCCGGTCGGAACGGAGCGGGACGGGCGGAAATCTCCTGCTTGAACGAACTTTTCGGGAATTCACGGAGCAACGTGCCATGCAGGCCAGGTTTCGGCCTTGCGAAACCCCACAATCCGGCTTGAAATATTGCGGGCCTTTGCGCCGTGCGGGTTGAAGTCTCCGCCTGCGGAGGCCCGCCACCGTGGGCGTGTCCCGCAGCCTTCGGCCCGCAGATACGACGCAGCCGATCTTGGCGTCGGAATTCTTTCCGGAGAATCGATTTCTTCTGTCGTGCATTTTCTTTCTTCTTGTGCTTTTGTCTTGATCCAAAAGCACCAAAAGATCAAGCACGGCGAAAAGCAGCGGGTGCCGACACCTGCGCTCACTGAGCGGGCACAAAAGACTCCGCTTTTGCGGCGCAAAGGATTGCGCCGCTTCGACTGCGGCGGCTCGGCAAAGTCCGCAAGCGGCCTCTGCGTTCGCCTGCTGAACGTCGTTTTGCACACCCACTCTTGGCGTTCACCCGGTGCCGTCACTTCATCCGCTACTTTCGCAGTGCATTCGGGCAGGCCTCCGGCCTGCTAAATTGAGTACGGAGGAATTACATCGAAATAGATCATGGTTGCGCGGAGCACACCATAACTTCCGCATTGTACCGGAGACGGAAACAGATCGGACAAAGGATGGAACGCTCGGAGCGATCGTGCGCAAACGGCGCAGATCTTGTGTGATCGCTCAGTGACAGCCTTTGTCCGATCCCGAGGGAGGTGCCCTGCGGACACTTTTGGTACCACCTTTTGGTGACAAAAGGTGGTAAAAACTGCTCCTCGCAGGAGACGCCGAATCGAAGGTGCGGGATGCTTCCGGATATACATTCAGGATGTTTCCGACGCTTTCACACTCCGATTCTGCTAAAACTAACGATTGTAAAAGATTCGCTCTTCGACTGCGGCCGGAGAGCGGCAGCCCGCAGCCGCCCCATGCGGAGGGCTGCATCGTTCCGCCACAGGCGGTCGAAGCATCCTCCGCCGGCCGCAGGCTGACAGACGATAATACAACTACATATTCCCGACGGTCTGCAATCGGCCCTCGCGTCGGAATCCTCTCGGATTTCCTCCTCGGGATGGCGGGCCGATTGTAAGAACTCGTTCGTATCGTAAATCGGAACCGCCGCCCCGAGAGGGGCGGCGGTTCCATTATCCGGCAGCGATCGGACTATCCGATCAACTCGGTATATTGCTCGGCCGTGAGCAGCGTATCGTACTCAGCGGGATCGCTCACCCGCACCTTTACGAGCCAGCCCTCGCCGTAGGGATCCTTGTTGACGATCGAAGGGTCGGCGTCGACGGCTGCATTGAATTCGACGATCTCGCCCGATACGGGGAGGAATGCGTCCGACACGGTCTTCACCGCCTCGATCGTACCGAAAACCTCGCCTGCCGCGACGGTCTCGCCCTCGGTGGGCACATCGACGAAGACGATGTCGCCCAACTGGCTCTGCGCGAAATCCGTAATGCCGACGTAGGCCGCGTTTCCCTCCATACGGCACCACTCGTGGTCGTTGGAGTACTTCAAATTGGAAGGAACATTCATATTTTATCTTTTTTGCATGGAACTATCCGTTTCCGTCGCAGCGGTGCGATCCCGAAGGCCGTTCCGCCGGTTGCACCGGTCGCGCCGTTCCGGCCTTCTGTCCGGCAGGATGATCCGCGTCCCGAATTCCTGCGGCTTGAAGCGCCGGCGACACAAAGATACGTCTTATTTTTTCATTCCCAACTCCTCCGGCGATTTTTTCACCTCGAACTCGATCTCCCTGAAAAGATAGTCGTGCAACGTGCCGTCGGGGTGTTCGACCTGCAACGCGCCCCCTGCGCGGACACCGCGGATCACGCCCGTGAAACGGGTTCCGTCGGGCAGCCGGAAGGCCTGCGGAGCGTCGATCCGGTACATGCGGCGGCGATACTCCTCCGCAAGCGGCGCCCTGTCGCCCGCTTCGAGCGCGGCATACCGTCGCATGAGTGCGGCGTGGAACCGGTCGAGCACCTCTTCTCGGTCGAACGTGCGTCCCGCTTCGAGCGCCATCGAGGTGGGATTGGGCAGCGCGGGATCGAACTCCGTCTGGTTGACGTTGATGCCGATGCCGGCCACCGTGCGGGCGAGCCGCCCGCCTGCGAGGTGATGCTCGATGAGGATACCCACCAGTTTGCGATCGCCGGCGTAGATGTCGTTCGTCCATTTGATGCAGGCGTCGATTCCGCAGGTGCCGAGGGTGTCGACCAGCGCGAGCGCCACGGCCTGCGAGAGCAGGAACTGCTCGCCTGCGGGAAGGAACGTCGGACAGAGCACGACCGAAAAGAGAAGGTTCACCCCTTCGGGACTCGTCCATGTATGTCCCCGCTGCCCGCGTCCCGCCGTCTGCCGTTCGGCGCAGATCACGTCGCCGTGGCCGTAACGCTCCTCACGCGCGAGGTCGTTGGTCGAAGTCGTCTCCGCAATATGATAGATCATGGCGAAATTGAGAATTTATCCGTTCGTTCTTAGGCTTGGTCGGGGAGAAACACGCCTTCCTTTACACCGCAACGCCGAAATCGCGCAGCGCGTCGTTGAGCGAGGTCTTCTTGTCGGTCGACTCCTTGCGCCGCCCGATGATGAGCGCGCAGGCCACGCTGTACTCTCCGGCCGGAAACTTCTTGGCGTAGCTTCCCGGAATTACGACCGAACGCGGCGGAACGTAGCCCCGGTATTCGACCGGTTCGGCCCCCGTGACGTCGATGATGTGCGTCGAACCGGTGATGACCGTGTTCGAGCCGAGCACCGCCTCGCGGCAGACGTGCGCCCCCTCGACCACGATCGCGCGCGAACCGACGAAGCAGTTGTCCTCGATGATGACGGGCGCTGCCTGCACGGGTTCGAGCACGCCGCCGATCCCCACGCCGCCCGAGAGGTGGACGTGGCTCCCGATCTGGGCGCACGACCCGACGGTGGCCCACGTGTCGACCATCGTCCCTTCGCCCACGTAGGCGCCGATATTGACGTACGAGGGCATGAGAATGGCTCCCGGAGCGATGTAGGCTCCGTAACGGGCTACTGCATGGGGCACGGCGCGCACGCCCAGCCGGTCGTAGTCGTGTTTGATGTCCATCTTGTCGTACCATTCCAGTTCGCCGGCGCGCAGAATGCGCATCTTCTGGATCGGGAAATAGAGGATCACGGCCTTCTTGACCCACTCGTTGACCTGCCACTGGCTGCACGCGAGGTCGACGGGTTCGGCCGTGCGCAGAAGCCCCTTGTCGATGAGTTCCACCACCTCGCGGATGGCGGCTTTGGTCGTATCGTCCTGCAACAGGCTGCGGTCGTCCCACGCCCGTTCGACGGTTGTTCGGAGTTCGTCGTACATAATCTTTACCGTTTTTATGACAGCCAAAGTTACGCAAATCTTCTCTCTTTTCCTACTCTTTGGCTCCGCCTTGAATGCTTTGTTACGGCAGAATCGGACGAACGGTTGCTTCTGCGCTCGACTTTTCGTATCTTCGGCCGATGCCGAAGATACCCGCGTTCGGCAATGTTCAAATGTTCAAATGTTCAAATAAATTTGACATTGCCCCCGCTTATTCGTATCTTTGGCTGCGCCTTAGATACTCCCGCTCGGCAATGTTCGAATAAAATTTGACATTGCCCTCGCTTATTCGTATCTTTGTCCGCATAAACGCCGGTCGAAGCGAGACGTTCGTCCGTAGCCCGCACGATTGCGGTAGCGGCGAGACACCCTCTCCGTCCGGCGGCAACAATACAAAAGCAGACCGATGAGACGATTCGTATGGACGGCGGCGACCCTCGCAGTGGTCGCGTTGATGCCCGGTTGTAACAGAAAGATGAAAATAAGCCATTTACCCTATCCCGACACGCGGCGCGACACGACCGTCGTCGACGACTACCACGGTACGCGCGTCGCCGATCCCTACCGCTGGCTGGAAGACGACAATTCGGCCGAGACGGCCGCATGGGTCGAAGCCGAAAACGCCGTCACGCGCGACTACCTCGACCGGCTCCCTGCCCGTCAGGCCATTTACGACCGGTTGACGGCGCTCTACGACTATCCGAAGGAGGGCGCGCCCGAGCGGCACGGCGACTATTACTACTATTTCCTCAACGACGGCCTTCAAAACCAGTCGGCGCTGTGGCGCAAGCGCTCGCTCACGGCTCAGGGCGAACTGTTCCTCGATCCGAATACCCTTTCGGCCGACGGTACGACGGCGCTCGTCGACGTCTCGTTCTCCGACGACGGCCGTTGGTGCGCGTATGCCGCCGCCGAAGCCGGTTCGGATTGGGTGCGGATACATGTCGTGGATACCGCGACGGGTCAGTTGACGCAGGATGTGATCGAATGGGTGAAGTTCTCCGGCGCGACATGGGCCCCCGACTCCGAAGGGTTCTATTACAGCGCCTACGACGCGCCGAAGGCGAACGTCTATTCGTCGAAGAACGAATGCCAGAAGGTCTATTACCACCGTCTGGGTACGGCGCAGGCCGACGACATTCTCATATACGGCGATCCGGAGCATCCGCTGCGCTATTTCAGCGGCTGGGAGAGCGACGACGGCCGCTGGCTTTTCGTCCTCGCGTCGGAAGGTACGTCGGGCAGTGAAGTTCTCTTCCGCCCGGCGGACAAGGAGGAGCCGTTCCGTACGTTGCTGGCCGGCTTCGCCAACGACTATGCGCCCGTCGAGTGCCGCGACGACAAACTCTATGTCGTGACCAACGACAGTGCGGCCAACTATCGGCTGGCGCGCATCGATCTGCTCGACCCCCGGGGGTTGGAGACCGTCATCGCGGAGCACCCCGACGATCTGCTCGAAGCGGTCGCTCCGGGCGGGGGATACCTGTGGGTGAAATACCTCCGGAACGCGCAGAACAAGATCTACAAATACGATTACGAGGGCAACCGGCAGGCCGACGTGCCGCTGCCGGCCATCGGCTCGGTGCCGAGTTTCGGCTGCAAGGACAGGGAGCAGGAGATTTTCTTCTCGCTCAACACCTTCACCGCGCCTCCGACCGTCTACCGCTACGACATCCCCACGGGCCGCACTACCTGCTACCATACGCCGCAGGTGGCCTACGATGCGGCGCAGTACACTACCGAACAGCTCTTCTTCGAATCCTCCGACGGCGAGCACGTGCCGATGTTCGTCTCGCATCGCAGGGGTCTGCGGCTCGACGGCAGCAATCCCTGCTACCTCTACGGCTACGGCGGTTTCCAGATCAATATCACCCCTGCGTTCAAGCCCGAGCACATCCTCTTCATGGAGCAGGGCGGCGTGGTGGTGAACGTCAACCTGCGCGGCGGTTCGGAATACGGCGAGCGGTGGCACAAGGCTGGTATGCTCGACCGCAAGCAGCAGGTCTTCGACGATTTCATCGCGGCGGCCGAATTTCTCATCACCGAGAAGTATACCTCGCGCGAAAAGCTGGCCATCGCCGGCGGCTCGAACGGCGGATTGCTGGTGGGCGCCTGCGAAGTGCAGCGTCCCGACCTGTTCGCCGTCTGCCTGCCTGCGGTCGGCGTGATGGACATGTTGCGCTACCACCTTTTCACCATCGGCTGGGGCTGGGCGACCGAATACGGTACGAGCGACGATGCGGCGCAGTTCCGCACGCTCTACGCCTACTCGCCGCTGCACAACATCCGCGAAGGCGTCTGCTACCCCGCGACGCTCGTCACGACGGGCGACCACGACGATCGTGTGGTGCCGGCGCATTCGTTCAAATTCGCTGCGACGCTCCAATATGCGCAGGCGTGCGATGCTCCGGTGCTGATCCGCATCGAACGGAATGCCGGCCACGGCGCGGGCAAACCGCTCTCGAAGCGTATCGCCGAATCGGCCGACAGCTACGCTTTCCTGTTCTACAATACGGGGACGACGTACGGACAATCGGCGCCGGAGAATTGAAGGTCGGCGAAGGCTGATTGACCGCCCCTGTTCGTGCTGTACCGGAGCGGGTATCGAACCGTGGATGGTAGGGGCGGATAATATTATTAATAAAATAAAAGGTGCGAACTCCGGAAAGGGGCGCAGTGGTTATGCGCAGCTGGACAGCACGATGGCTCGAATAAGGTAAAACGGGAAACAAGGGTAAGGTACTTTTAAAGAGTAGGAGAGCGTCGGGATACCTGTCGGCTGACTGCCGAGGTGCAGGATGAAACAGGTGAAGGCCGATACGGCGTAAGCCCCTCCCTTTATCAAAGGGAGGGGACAGAGGAGAGGGAATGTTGGTATCCGCGCAGCGGCCATGCGCAGTGGAGCAGCACGACGGCTCGAATAAGGTAAAACGGGAAACAAGGATATGAAGGTCTATAAATTCGGCGGAGCATCGGTCCGCAATGCTGAGGGGGTGCGCAACCTGCGCAATATCATCGACGACGAACAGAACCTCTTCATCATCGTCTCGGCGATGGGCAAGACGACCAATGCGCTGGAACGGGTGTTCGAGGGGGTGCAGCGGGGCGACCGCGAAAAATCCGCTGCCGAGATCGCACGGTTGCGCGAATATCACGCCGCGATCATCGACGACCTCTGGCACGGCCCGACCCGTCTGGAACGGGTCGAGGCGTTGTTCGCCGAACTGGATCGCGTCGCCGCCGAGACGCAGTACCGTGCGGCCGACGCCGAGTTGTGGTACGACACGATCGTCGCCTTCGGCGAACTGCTTTCGACGACCGTCGTCTCGGAGTACCTCGCCTCGGCGGGAGTGGCCAACCATTGGGTCGACATGCGCCGTGCACTGGTCACGCAGCAGCGCCACAAGGACGCTTCGGTCGATATCGACGCCTCGGCATTCCGCCTGCTGGCCGAAGTGGAAGGTGCGGCGGAGACGATCTTCGTGGGACAGGGCTTCATCGGCGGCGCACCCGACGGGACGACTACGACGCTCGGCCGTGAGGGTTCAGACTACTCGGCGGCCGTAGTGGCCAATATTCTCGGCGCGGAGTCGATGTCGGTGTGGAAGGATGTCGACGGTGTGCTCAATGCCGACCCCAAGACCTTCCCCGACGCCGAGCAGATCAAGGAGCTGAACTACCTCGATACGATCGAGCTGGCGTACAGCGGTGCGCAGATCATCCACCCCAAGACGATCAAGCCGTTGCAGAACAAGAATATCCCGCTCTACGTCCGCCCGTTCGGCGACAAGCGCAAGCCCGGAACGGTGATCCGCGGCACGTCGGCGCCCGTGACCGTCCCGATTCTGATTCTCAAAAAGGATCAGGTCTTCCTGACGGTGCGGTCGCGCGATTTTTCGTTCGTGCTGGAAGAGAAGTTCGCCACGATCTTCTCGCTGCTCGAACGCTACCGCATCAAGACCAATCTGATCCACAATTCGGCGGTCAATCTGGGGTTGTGCGTCGACAATTCGTGGCATATCGACGAAGCTGTGGCCGAATTCCGCGACGAGGGCTTCGACGTGATGAAGGTCGAGGATATGGAGCTGCTCACCATCCGGGGCTATACCGACGAGCTGCTGGCCAAGTACGGCTATACGCCGAAAGTCTTCGTCCGCCAGACGACCCAGTCCACCGCGCGCATCGTCCGCAAGAAGTAGGCGTCCGCAACCGTCGCGTGTGATTCCTGCAACGGTTTCTACACCGGTAATCGGCGGCATCTTTACGGGCCGGTCGGCGGTCGTATTCGCGGTCTGTTATCTCTGCGAGGCGAAGCGAAAACGCATCGTCGGATAATACCGCGGAGTACGTTTAATAACATTCGATACGATGGATTTCATCACACAGACGAAAGAGGTTCCGGTCGTGGGTTCGTACGACGTCGTGGTCTGCGGCGGCGGACCGGCCGGCCTGATCGCTGCGATCGCTGCCGCGCGCGGCGGGGCACGTACGGCGCTCGTCGAGCGCTACGGATTCCTCGGCGGCATGGCTACCGCCGGACTGGTGGCGCCAATCAGCGTCTTCAACTACAACGGCCGCCGCATCGTCGGCGGCATCCCGTGGGAGTTCGTCGAACGGCTCTCCGAAATCGGAGGCGCCGAGGAGGAGAAGCCGCTGGGCAATATCACCTTCTCGCCCGAGAAGTACAAGCTCGTCGCCCAGCGGATGCTGCTCGAAGCAGGCGTGACGCTCTATTTTCATTCCTACTTGACCGGCTGCCGGACGAAGGAGGGGCGGATCTCGCACGTCGTCATCGAGAACAAGAACGGCGCCGAGGCGCTCGTCGCCCGTTACTTCATCGACGCCACGGGCGACGCCGACCTGGCGCTGCGGGCGGGCGTCCCGATGCAGCCCGCAGGCACGACGCTGCAACCGGCCTCGCTCATCTTCATGCTCGGCGGCGTAGATACCGACGCGCTGCCGATGCTGCGCCACAGCCGGCAGGGTGTCAACTACCACGACCTCGCCATCCGCGAGGCGCTCGAAGCGCTCCGCGAGCGGGAGGAGGTACCCCTCTTCGGCGGGCCGTGGTACTGCGGCGTGCTGACGCCCGGGGTGGTGCTCGTCAACATGGCGCGCACGCAGGCCGATATGGCCGACAACCGCGAGGCGACGGCCGCGGAGTGCCTGCTGCACGAACACGTCCACCTCTTCACCGAACTGCTCCGCCGGCACGTGCCGGCCTTCCGCAACGCCTCGCTGCTCGCTACCGCCACGCAGACCGGCGTGCGCGAGACGCGCCGCATCAGGGGATTCCACACGCTCACGGGCGAGGAGTATCTCCATGCCGTCGACTTTCCCGACGCTGTTTCGCGGGGATGTCATCCGGTCGACATCCACGCCGCCTCGTCGACCGGACAGCGGTGCGAGTTCCTCAAAGAGGCGGCCTTCATTCCCTACCGCTGCCTGATCGCCCCCGGTTTCCCGAACCTGCTGGTAGCCGGCCGGTCGTTTTCGGCCGATGCGGTCGCGTCGGCATCGGTGCGCGTGCAGGCTTCGGTCATGGGGCTGGGGCAGGCGGCCGGAGCTGCGGCGGCGCAGTGCGTCCGCTCGGGCGTCGGCGTAGCGGAGATCGATGTCGGGCAGCTGCGCAGGACGCTCGTCGAATATGGGGCCAACCTCACGGCCTGAATCTGCATGACGGAAAAAGGCGGCCGTCCCGACGATCGGGACGGCCGCCTTTTTCCGTGAGCTGTGCCGTTCGCTACTTGATGCGCTCCACGTAGTCGCGGGTGCGGGTGTCGACGCGGATCTTGTCGCCGGTATTGATGAACAGCGGCACGCGCACCGTGGCGCCCGTGTTGACCGTGGCGGGTTTGAGCGAGTTGGTCGACGCCGTGTCGCCCTTGACGCCGGGTTCGGTGTAGGTCACCTCCATGTCTACGATAGGAGGGAGTTCGGCCGAGAGGACGGTCTCCTTCTCCGTGTGGAACATCACCTCGACGATCTGGCCGTCGGCCATCAGGTCGTAGTTGGTGATGAGCGCCTTGTCGATGTTGATCTCCTCGAAGGTCTCGGTGTGCATGAAGTGCGCTCCGAGGTCGTCCTCGTAGGTGAACTGGTAGGGACGGCGCTCCACGCGGACGAACTCCACCTTCGCACCTGCGGAGAAGGTGTTGTCGAGCACGCGGCCGTTTTCCAGATTCTTGAGCTTCGTGCGCACGAAAGCGGGACCTTTGCCGGGCTTGACGTGCTGGAAATCGACGATCTGGAACGTCTTGCCCTCCAACTCGATGCAAGCACCGATTTTGATATCAGCGGTTGTTGCCATAAAAATATCGTTTTTGTTTACGTGATTGATCGATAGCGCACAAAATTACAAAAAAAATCGGAAATACAAGATTCCGGGCCGAAAGTTCCCTGCCGAAGGGGCGTGCGTCCGCGAGCGGAGACATCCGCCCGAACTGCCGGAGGGTTCGGTATCCTCCGCTCGTGCGGAGGGTTCGCTCCGTCGATTCGTATGGCTGCGACCGATGCCGGCCGTCTGCGGCCTAAGACTCCGCCCCCCATTCGTAATGCTCGGCTTCGGGGCAGACGAGCGCGACGATGCGTTCGGTGACCGTGGCGCAGAGCGATTCGATGTCGGCGGGGCGGGCGTAGAACGACGGTGCGGCGGGCAGCACGACGGCGCCGCACTCGGCCAGCGCCGTGAGGTTGCGCAGGTGGATGAGCGACAGGGGCGTCTCGCGCACGACCAGAATCAGCCGCCGCCGCTCTTTGAGCATGACGTCGGCCGCCCGTTCGATGAGCGTCTGCGACACGCCCGAAGCGATCCGGCCGGCCGTACCGACCGAACACGGCACGACGATCATCGCATCGTAGCGCGCCGAACCGCTGGCCGGCGGGGCGAACAGGTCGCGATTGTCGTAACGGACGAACTTCGGGTGGTCGGGCAGTGCGACGCCTTCGTGCGCCATGACCGTCGGCGCGACGTCGCTGTAAACGAGTGCTACGGATTCCACGCAGTCGAGTGCGGCGAGGCGCTCGGCGGTCTGGCGGGCGTAGACGGCGCCGCTGGCGGCGGTAACGGCAAGGATCAGTTTCATAGGCGGAGACAAAATTAACAAATACGCGGCGAATCCGGACACGATCGTCTCAAAAAGAATATTTTTTTATACATTTGCGGTATAATTTTAACGGTTAGTTAGTATATGAGATTCGAAAAACTTTTGCTGGCAGCGGCTGCCCTCTGCCTCGTCTGCATGACGCCTGCGTGCAGCGACGACGATCCTGCGACCGATCCCGAACAGAACGAAACGCCCGGAACGCCGGGAGAGGGGGAGGGAGATGACGACTCCGGAGAACCCGGGGAACCCGATACTCCCGACACACCCGCATTGACGGAGGGCGTGAGGGCCGAAGGATACTACAAGGGCGACTATCACGACGAAGGGACGGGCAACTATTGGATCAACTTCACCGTCGAAGACGAGAACGATCCCGGAGGCTACTATATCCTCTGCCTCGATTTCAACGGTTCGCTGGCGGCCGACCCCGATTTCGCGGCGCTGGACGTCAGAGACTATCCGATGAATGTCGGGAGTGGCTATCCGGCCGGAACACTCAACGGCGACGGCGACACCTATCTGGCGCGCCACGACGACGAGGGCGATTTCACCTATTCCGAGGCGCAGAGCGGTTCGGCCAAGGTCGAGATGATCGAGGGCCTTTATAAAGTGACCTGCTCGCTTCTGCTCGAAAACGACGAAGTCTGCGACTTCGAATACTATGGGCCGCTGGCGTTCTACAACCGCACGCTGGACGGCAACATGAGCAATCTGACCGAGGACGTGGAGCTGACCTTCACGCAGGGTATGGCGATCTACTACGGCGACATCTACGAGATGGGTTCCGATGCGTGGAACGTCGTGCTGGCCGAGGCGGACTACGATCTGGACATCAACTACGGTCAGGGCGACGCCGTGCAGCTGGCGTTCAACGTCACGCACGGCGCCGGCGACTACATCCCCGACGGGCCTTATACGCTTCTCGACGCCAATACCGCCGAGGAACTGCCTGCGGGAACGATGATCGCCGGCATCTACGACGCCTCCTACGGCGGTTACTGGGGCTGCTGGTTCTATTCGGTGCGGCGCCAGGTCGAAGCGCGCCTCGTTTCGGGAATGGTCGACGTGAGCCGCGAGGGAGACATCTACACGCTGGAACTCAAACTCAAAGACGGTGCGGGGCGCAACGTGACGGCGACCTACACGGGCAAACTGACCTACTATTCGGGCGAATAACCCGTTGCGGCGATAATCCGTACGGGGGCGTTCTCGCTTTGCGAGAACGCCCCCGTAATTTTCAGGATAGAGCGGGGGCTTCGCAGGGCGGGGACTTCCGCACGAGCGCTTCCCGGCGTCCGCCCGCAGCCTGACGGCGCGTGCAGCTTACAGGTCGATCGCCTTGCATTTGAGTCCCATGTCGCGGACGGCTTGAAGCGTGCGCGGCAGGGCGTAGCTCATGTTGCGGAACGACTTTTCGGAATCGTGGAAGACGACGATCGACCCGCCTTCGAGGTAGCGCGTAACGTTGCGCAGGCAGGTGCGGGGCGACAGCGCACGGTTGTAGTCGCGCGAGAGGACGTCCCACATCACCAGCTTGTAGCGTTTGGCCAGCGCACGCGCCTGCGCCGGCGTGATGCGGGCGTAGGGTGGGCGGAACAGTTCGGTGTGGAGCAGGTCGTTGGCGAAGTCGACGTCTTCGATATAGCGTTCGAGGCTCATGCCCCATCCCTTCTGGTGGGAGTAGGTGTGATTGCCGATGCGGTGGCCGGCCTCGACGATGCGGCGGTAGAGGTCGGGATACATCTCCGCGTTCTTGCCCAGCACGAAGAAGGTCGCCTTGGCATCGTACTTGTTCAGCGTCGAGAGAATCCATTCGGTGATGCCGGGCGTGGGGCCGTCGTCGAAGGTGAGGTAGACGGCCGACCGGTCCTTCATCTCCCAGATGAGGTCGGGCATCAGCCAGCGGATGAATTTCGGCGGTTTGAGACGCATGTGCGGTTAGAAGACAATGACCGTGCAAATGTAGACAAAAAATACTATCTTTGCAAGGGCGGAAGCCCGCGTGCAGAGGCGGCGGCGCGGCCGGTCGTGCGGATCGCATCCGACGCCGTGCGGGACTTGCACCATCTTTGCAGCGAACGGATTTCTGTCTGGACGGGGCGGTCTCCGGCACCGGCGTCCGCACGTTCCTCGCACAAAAACGTATAGAACCGATGAAAGGAGTAGTAAAACTGGCCGTCGTGCTTGCCGTCGCAGCGTCGTGTTTCGGCTGCAAGGCGTTCCGCACGCTGGGCGAACAGCGCATCAACGCGCAGGGTGCGCCCTACGAACTGATCGTGGTCTGCGACCAGCCCGAATGGCAGGGTGCGCTGGGCGATACGCTGCGCAGCATTCTGACCGAACCCGTCGCGGGACTCAACCAGCGCGAACCGCTCTTCGACGTGCTGCGCGTGCTGCCGAGCGGATTCGAGAATCTTGTCACGCGTCACCGCAACGTATTGCAGGTACTCGTCGATGCGGAGGTCGAGGAGCCGGCAGCGGCCGTGCAGTACGACCTCTATGCCCAGCCGCAGATCGTCGTGACGTTGCAGGGGCCGACCCAGCAGTCGCTCGTCGACTACCTCGGCGCGCACCGCGAGGAGTTGCTCTACGTGCTGGAAAAGGCCGAACGCGACCGCACGATCGATTTCGGCCGCAAATTCCCCGACAAGTTTCTCGCGGGGCTGGTCAAGGAGCAGTTCGGCGTCGACTTCTCCGTGCCGCAGGGCTACAAGCTCCGTGCGAAGGGCGACGATTTCCTGTGGATCTCCTACGAATTTCCGCAGGCCAGCCAGGGATTTTTCATCTACTCCTACCCCTACACGGGCAGACAGGCGTTGACGGTCGAAGCGCTGACCGAGGCGCGCAACCGGTTCGCGGCTCGCATCCCCGGTCCCTCGGAAGGCTCCTACATGATTACGGCCGACGTCTACGAGCCCGATCTGCGCACCTTCCGGCTCGAAGGGCGGCTGTGGGTCGAGCTGCGCGGATTCTGGGACGTGAAGAACGACTTCATGGGCGGTCCGTTCGTGAGCTACACGACCGTCGATACGACTACGCAGCGCGTCTTCACGATCGACTGCTACGTCTATTCGCCCAAGAACCACAAGCGCAACTACATGCGCGAACTGGAACACCTGCTCTACCTGATCTCCGTGCCTGACAAGACGCCGGCGGACGAATAGCGCCGTTTTCGGAGCCGTCGTTTCCGCGGCCGATGCGCGTCCGGACGACGATTCCCGATCGCCGCCCGCTCCGGTTCGTTCGGGGCCGGACAATTTTTCGTTTTGTTTTTCGTTAAATAATGCGTAACTTTGCACGACTGTGGAGTATTGCACGCGGAAACAAACCAAAGGATGAAAAAAATCTTATTCTACCTGCTCGGCATCGTGGCTCTGAGCGCCTCCCTGAGCGGGTGCAGCGGCATCAACCGCCTCATCAAGGGAGGCGATCCCGAAGCGATCTACGCCAAGGGCGTCGAGTTGTACGATGCCGGAAAATGGAGCAAGGCCATCACGCTTTTGCAGAACGTCGAAAACTACTACTCGGGAACCAGCAAGGCCGACACGCTTTCGTTCTACATCGCCCGCGCCCATTTCAAGAACCGCAGTTACGACACGGCCTCGGAGTTGTTCGACACCTACCGCCGCACCTTCGGCCGCAGTCCTTTCATCGAAGATGCCGAAGGGATGTACGCCATGTGCTTCTACTACCTCTCGCCGTCGCCCCAGCGCGACCAGACGGTCACCGGCCAGGCGATCGTCGCCATTTCGGAGTTCATGTCGCGTTATCCCGACAGCGAGAAGTACGGGCAGTTCGAGCAGATGCGTAACGAGTTGACGGGGCGGCTCCACGACAAGGAGTTCCTGAACGCCTATACCTACTACAAGATCGGCAAGCACAAGTCGGCGATCGTGGCATTGAAAAACGCCCTGCGGAAATACCCCGAGACGCCCCACCGCGAAGAGCTGATGTATCTGATCGTCGGTTCGGGTTACGAGCTGGCGCACAACTCGGTGCAGCGCAAGCAGACCGACCGTTATCTCTCGATGCTCGACTCCTATTATACCTTCATCGCCGAGTTCCCCGAATCGACCCACCGTAAGGAGGTTGACCGCATGGCCAAAGAGGCGAAGGATTATCTGGCTAAGAATCAAAAAAACGATACGCAAGATGGAAATTAAAAAGAACATCCCCAACAACACCATCACCCGCAAGCTGGTGGATCTGGATCGCGAAACGGGCAATATCTACGAGACGGTCAACATCATCGCCCGCCGCGCCAACCAGATCTCGGCCGAGTTGAAGACCGAGCTCAACCGCAAACTCGCCGAGTTCTCGACGACGACCGACACGTTGGAGGAGACCTTCGAGAACCGCGAGCAGATCGAAATCTCGCGCTACTACGAACGCCTGCCCAAACCGGCGATCATCGCCACCGAGGAGTTCCTCGACGGCGAGCTTTTCTTCAAGGAGGGCGCGAAGACGGAGAACTGACCCGAAAGGGCGTAAGCCACCCGCTTCCATGTTGAAGGACAAACACATTCTACTGGGAATCACAGGCAGCATAGCGGCTTACAAGGCGGCTGTGCTGTGTCGTTTATTGAAGACGGCGGGCGCCGACGTGCGCGTGGTGATGACGCCTCTGGCCAAGCAGTTCATCACGCCGCTGACGATGGCCACGCTGTCGAAAAATCCCATTCTGGTCGACTTTTTCGACCCCGAAAACGGCGCGTGGAACTCCCACGTGGCGCTCGGCGAGTGGGCCGACTGTTACCTGATCGCGCCGGCCACGGCCAATACGCTGGCCAAAATGGCCCACGGCGTGGCCGACAACCTGCTGCTGACGACCTACCTCTCGTCGCGGGCGCCGGTGGTCGTCGCCCCGGCGATGGATCTGGATATGTACGCCCACGCCGCGACGCAGGCCAATCTCGACATGCTGCGCCGCACGGGCGTGCAGGTCGTCGAACCGGGCGACGGCGAACTGGCCAGCGGCCTGAGCGGCAAGGGCCGCATGGCCGAGCCGGCCGAGATCGTCGCCTTCGCGGAGCGGCTTCTCGCCGAAAAAAAAAAGACGCTGTGCGGTAAGCGCTTCGTCGTGACGGCGGGCGCGACGATCGAAGCGATCGATCCGGTGCGCTACATCAGCAACCACTCGTCGGGCAAGATGGGCTACGCCATTGCGGGCGAGCTGGCGGCACGCGGCGCCGAGGTCACCCTCGTCACGGGCCGCACGGCCCTGCCGACGCCCGCGGGCGTCACGCGCTGCGACGTGCTCTCGGCCGAGGAGATGTACCGTGCCGCGACTGCGGCCTTCGACCGTGCCGACGGCGCGGTGATGTGCGCCGCCGTGGCGGACTACACTCCCGAGACCTGTGCGGACCGCAAGTTGAAGAAAGGCGACGGCGAGCTGACGATCCGCCTGCGCCGCACGAAGGACATCGCCGCCGAACTGGGCAGCCGCAAGGGCGGCCGCGTGCTGGTGGGATTCGCGCTCGAAACCGACGACGAGGAGGCGCACGCCCGCGAGAAGCTCCGCCGGAAGCACTTCGACTTCGTCGTGCTCAATTCGCTGCGCGACGCCGGAGCGGGTTTCCGCGGCGATACCAACAAGGTGACCTTCGTCTCGGAGGCGGGCAACGAACCGCTGCCGCTGCTCGCCAAACGCGAGGTGGCCGCCCGCATCGCCGATAAAATCGAAACGTTGATAAACGAATAACGCCATGTTACGCCGTCTGTCGGTCAGCAACTACATCCTCATTGATTCGCTCGAAATCGAATTCGATCCCCGCCTGAACATCATCACGGGTGAGACAGGCGCCGGAAAGTCGATCCTGCTGGGGGCGCTGGGGCTGTTGCTGGGCAACAAGAACGAGGGTGCTGCGCTGCGCGACACGCAGCGCAACTGCGTGATCGAAGGGGTGTTCGACATCGCCGCCTACGGTCTGCGCCCCTTTTTCGAGGCCAACGACCTGGACTACGCCGACGAAGCCGTCGTGCGGCGCATCCTAACTCCTGCCGGCAAGAGCCGCGCCTACATCAACGACCTGCCGGTGCAGCTCGCACAGCTGCGCGAGTTCGGCAGCCGGCTCATCGACATCCATTCGCAGCATCAGAACCTGATCCTCGCCTCGGAGGAGTTCCGCACCGAAGCGCTCGATACCGTGGCCGGCAACGGCGAGCTGCGGGCGGCGTATTGCGCCAAATACGAGCGTTTGCAGGAGTTGCAGCGCACCTGCGCCCGCCTGCGTGCGGAGGCCGACGCGGCCCGGCGCGACGAAGAGTGGCTCCGCTACCAGGCGGAGGAGCTGACGGCTGCGCGCCTGCGTGCGGGCGAAGTCGCCGAACTGGAAGCGGAACAGGCCGTGCTGGCCAATGCCGATCGGATCGGCGAGGCGATCACGGCCGTGCGCAACGCCTTCGACGGGGACGAAATCGGGGTGCTGGCGCAGGTCAAGAACGCCGAGGTGGAGATCGGACGGCTGGGCGGGAGTTATCCCCACGCCGCAGACTTGTCCCGACGGCTGCGTTCGGCGCTCGAAGAGCTCAAAGACATCGTCGCGACGCTCGCCGAGGACGGCGAACGCATCGAGACCAACCCCGAACGGTTGCAGAAGGTGGACGACCGTCTCAATACGCTCTATACGCTTTGCCAGAAGCACCGTGCGGCCGACGAGGGCGAACTGATTGCGCTCAGAGACCGCTATGCCGCACAGCTCGACGCCATTACGCACTCCGACGAGGAACTGGCCGCCTTGCAAACCGAGATCGGAGCCGCCCGCAACGAGGCCGAATTGCTGGCCTCCGAGTTGCACCGCACGCGCGAGCAGGCAGCTCCGGCCTTTGCCGGGCAGATCGTCGCCACGCTCGTGCGGCTGGGAATGCCCGACGCACGTTTCGAGGCGGCCGTCGTCGACTGCGGTGCGTTGACGGAGGGAGGCCGCGACCGTGTCGAATTCCGCTTCTCGGCGAACCGCACCACGCCGCCCGCCGCCGTCGAACGGATCGCATCGGGCGGTGAGCTGTCGCGTGTCATGCTGGCGCTCAAAGCGCTGCTGGCGCGGCGGATGCAGCTGCCGACCATTCTCTTCGACGAAATCGACACGGGCGTTTCGGGGCGCATCGCCGACGCGATGGGCGAGATCATCTGCGCGCTGGCCGAAACGATGCAGGTCGTAGACATCACCCACCTGCCGCAGGTCGCCTCGAAGGGATCGACGCACTTCGTGGTTTACAAACGCGACGGCGAGACGCATATCGCCCGCCTGACTCCCGACGAACGGACGACCGAGATCGCCAAGATGCTTTCGGGCAGCGAAGTCACCGAGGCAGCGATGACGCAGGCGCGCATTCTGCTCGGCGGGAAATAATCCCCGTCGGTCGCTCCGGCCTTTGTAAAGTAGAGGCGTGATACCGTTGCGGTGTCACGCCTGTCGTTTGTCGGCCGGTTCGGCCGCTGTCACTGCACCGGCGGCAGCTCCACGCCCCGGCGGACGGGCGGCCCGATGGTGACGATGCTGTCGACGATGAATTTCGTAAAGCCCCGCCAGGGCAGCGCTCCGAAATACTCCTTATAGTGCAGTTCGAGCGTCCGGCCCCCTTGGAGCATCAGTTCCCGCGCAAGCGCAGGGTCTTCGACCGAGAACTCGAATTCGTAGGACTGGATCGATCCCGCCTCCTTGGAGCGGATGCCGGTCTGGATGAGTTTGCCTTCGTACGTCTTGAAAAGGACTCCCTTGTAGACGACATAGTTCAACTCGCCGCTCTTGACCCCTTCGCCGAAGACGAAGAAGAAGCGGAAATAGAAGAATACGGTCAATGCGATGACGGCCAGTACCGTCAGAAGTCCCAAATGTTTTTTCATAGTTCCGATCGTTCGCCCGCCGCACGGCAGGCAATCCCGCCGCAAAGATAGTGCAATTTGCAATTAAAATGAAGCGCCGGAAATTAAACTCTCTTCCGCTCGGCTGCGTGGGGCGGCGGCTTTCCGGCCGAAAGCCCGTTACCGGTTTTTGAGCAGCCACTCGGCGATCTGCACGGCGTTGAGCGCCGCACCCTTGCGTATCTGGTCGCTCACGCACCAGAACGCCAGTCCGTTGGGGTTGGTTACGTCGCGGCGGATACGCCCCACGTAGACGGGGTCTTTGCCGGCGATGAAGAGCGGCATCGGGTAGACCTTCTGCGCCGGATCGTCCATCACGACGATCCCCTCGGCCGCTTCGAACGCCGCGCGCGCCTCGTCGGGCGAGACGGGACGCTCCGTTTCGAGCCAGATGCTTTCGCTGTGGGCACGCATCACGGGTACGCGCACGCAGGTGGCCGACACCTCGATGTCGGAGTGCATGATCTTGCGCGTCTCGTGGTACATCTTCATCTCCTCCTTGGTGTAGTCGTTGTCGGTGAAGACGTCGATATGGGGGATGACGTTGTAGGCCAGCTGGTAGGCGAACTTCTCGACCTTCGGCTCACGGCCTTCGGCCAGGTCGGCGTATTGCCGTTCGAGTTCGGCCATCGCCTGCGCCCCTGCGCCGCTGGCCGACTGGTAGGTGGCCACGTGCACGCGGCGGATGTGCGACACGCGCTCGATGGCCTGCAACGCCACCACCATCTGAATGGTGGTGCAGTTGGGGTTGGCGATGATGCGGCGCGGAGCGTCGAGCGCGTCGCGTCCGTTGACTTCGGGCACGACCAGCGGTACGTCGGGCTCCATGCGGAAGGCGCTCGAATTGTCGATCATCAGCGTTCCGTGGCGGGTGATCGTCTCGGCGAATTCGCGCGACGTGCCCGCTCCGGCCGACGTGAGGGCTATGTCCACGCCGCGGAAGTCGTCGTTGTGTCGCAGCAGCTTGACGGTGACGGGTTTCCCGCGGAACATATAGGTTTGTCCGGCGCTGCGTTCCGATCCGAACAGCAGCAGTTCGTCCACCGGCAGGGGACGCTCTTCGAGAATGCGCAGGAACTCCTGACCTACGGCGCCGCTCGCGCCGACGATTGCGATTTTCATGGTCGATCTTCTTTAAGTGTGGTTGAACGCTTCGGGAGTCAAAAGAGGCTCCTCCCGCAGCAAAAGTAAGAAAATCCGAGCGATTTTCCGCCGTCCGCCGGATTTTTCGGCCCGCTGCGGCGGAAAACGGGCGTCTCAGAGCAGCAGTTCGTAGTCGACGACGTCCAGCCAGCGGCCGAATTTACGCCCCACCTGTTCGAAATGCGACACGCGGCGGAATCCGATGGATTCGAAGAGCCGGCGGCTCGGGTCGTTGTCCGCGGTGATGCAGGCGACCAGCGCATGGCACTCCGTCGTGCGGCATTCGGCGACGAGCCGCTCGACGAGCCGCCGGCCGATGCCGAGTCCCGTACTGTCGGGGGCGACGTAGACGGTCACCTCCTGCGTGTGCCGGTAGGCTGCACGTTCCTTCCAGTCGTGAGTATAGCCGAATCCGACGATCGCTCTCTCCCGTTCGCAGACGAGGCGGGCGGTTGCGCTCTCCAACCGCGACCGCATCTGTTCGGCATCGAGCGGTTCGGTCTCGAAACTGGCCGTGCTGTGCAGCACGTAGTGATTGTAGAGTGCTGCGACGGCTGCGGCGTCTTCGGGTTTCGGGGCGCGGATTGTCATGCTGCGGAATGTTGTCCGGGGCGGGATCAGTCGAAGAATCCCTCTTCCTCCTCCGTGTACTGCGACTGCTGCATCTCCTCCTCGCAGTCGTACTCCGTCACGCGGTCGGGGCGGCGGAACCGGTCCTGCTTGGAGATGCCGAGCGCCGGATTCTTGTAGACGGTCGAGAAGAATTCTCCCACGATCGGCAGGGCCATGATGCTGCCCTCGCCGCCGTAGGTCGGGTGTACCGACTGGTCTTCGCCGCCGACCCATGCGCCCGCCACCAGCTTCGGGGCCACGCACATGAACCACGCGTCGCGGTTGCGCTGCGAGGTGCCGGTCTTGCCGCCCAGCTGTGCGTCGCCCAGATCGAACTGCCATTTCAGCCGGCCGGCCGTTCCGTTCGTCACGACGCTTTGCAGCATCGTGAGCATCGTGTAGGCCGTGCGCTCCGATACGGCGTCCTGCGATTCGGGAATGAAGGTGGCGATCAGGTTGCCCTGCCGGTCTTCGATGCGCGTCACGAAGATCGGGTCGGTATGCACGCCGCCGTTGGCGAAGGTCGAGTAGGCGCTCACCATCTCGAAGACGCTCGATTCGGAGGTGCCCAGACAGAGCGCGTAGACCGGATCGATGAACGAGCGGATGCCCATGTTGTGGATGAAGTCGGCCACCGCCTCGGGCTGTTTGGCCTGCTTCATGATCCACGCCGAGTAGTTGTTTCGGCTGCGCGCCAACCCCCATTTCAGGGGGTGCATTTCGCCGTCGTAGACCACCTTGCTCGCCTCTTTGGGCGACCACGGCGTGCCGTTGCTCGTATCGATCGTCACCGGCAGGTTGGGCACCGGCGTGCAGGGCGTCAAACCGAGGTGGTCGATGGCGAATGTATAGACGAAGGGTTTGATCGTCGATCCGATCTGCCGCTTGCCCTGCTTGGCCATGTCGTATTTGAAATAGCGGAAGTTGGGGCCGCCGACGTAGGCCTTGACGCGGCCCGTCTGCGGTTCGATGGCGACGAATCCGGCGCGCATGATGCGTTTGTGGTGGAGGATCGAGTCGCGCGGCGAGAGGATCGTGTCGCGTTCGCCGCGGTAGGTGAAGACCCGCGTGGGGCAGGGCGTGCGGAAGATGCGGTCGATCTCGGCCTCGCTGCGCCCCTCCTCTTTGAGGGCGCGGTAGCGGTCGGAGTAGCGCATCGCCTGCCGCACGATCTTCTCGCGTTCTTCGGCCGACGTGTTCTGGAAGAGCACCTTGGTCGAACGGTACTGGGCGTCCATCTTGGGCTGGATGACCGTGCGCAATTGTTTGAGCATCGCCTCTTCGGCGTACTGCTGCATCGTGGAGTTGATCGTGGTATAGATTTTCAGCCCGTCCTTGTAGATGTTGTAGGGCGTGCCGTCGGCCTTCGTGTTCTTGTGGCACCAGCCGTAGATCGGGTTGTTCTCGTACTCCTTGACGGCCTGCTCGTAATCCCATTCGGTGTAGAAGTTGCGGCGCTTGGGGGGCCGGGCGTTCATCACCTGCCGCAGCATCTCGCGGAAGTAGGTCGCCTGCCCGTCGTTGTGCGAGACGGGGCGGTAGTTGAGCGTAATGGGCAGCGCCGAGAGCGAGTCGCGCTCGGCGTGCGTGATGGCGCCCGCTTCGGCCATGCGCGCGAGCACGAGGTTGCGACGGGCCATGGCGTTGTCGTAGTTGCGCACCGGCGAGTAGCGCGTCGGTGCGTTGACCACGCCCACCAGCACGGCGGCCTCCTGCAAGTTGAGCTGGTCGGGCGTTTTGTTGAAGAAGGTGTGCGCCGCCGACTTGATGCCGTAGGCGTTCGATCCGTACTCCACGATGTTGAGGTACATCGCGGCGATCTCCTCCTTGGTGTAGTTGTATTCGAGTTTGAGCGCCGTGATCCACTCCTTGAATTTCGCCAGCACGAGCTTGCCTTTGCGCAGCAGCGCGCTCTGGCGGCGTACCGTGTCGCGCGGGAAGAGGTTCTTGGCCAGCTGCTGCGTGATGGTCGATCCTCCGCCTGCCGAACGGTTCTGCAAGAGGATCGTCTTCACCCCTACGCGGATGAGCGACGGGATGTCGATGCCCGAATGCGAGTCGAAGCGGGCGTCCTCGGTGGCGATGAGCGCCGCGACGATCGGCGGCACTTCGCGGCCGTTGATCGAGGTGCGGGTCACCGAGTCCGAGGCGAACAGCTCCTCGTACTGCACGTAGGAACGGTTCTGCACGAAGAAGGTTCCCAGCACCTTGCCGTCCTCGGAGTAGATCTCCGTGGCGATGTTGCTGCGCGGGTTCTCCAACTCTTCGAACGAGGGCATGCGCCCGAAGGCTCCCAGCGCCGTCAGGGTAAGCATCGCGGCCAGCAGTACGAAGGGTGTGAGGGCCGCATACCACAGCCATTTCACATAGTTGGGGGCAGGTGCGCCCTGCGTCTTCTTTTTCACGTTGCGTCAGCGGTTTTTGTCGAGTGACAAAGGTACGAATTTTTTGATTTATTCGACGGCGTCGATTTTCATTGCGCCGTTTTCATCGACTATTTTCACGATTCGGCGCCCTTCCGTGCCCATGTCGACGAAGTCCACTCGGTAGCGTCCGTCGCCCAGCGCGGCTACCTCTCTTATCTCCGACACGTCGTCCGGCCCGTCCTGCGCACCGGTGCGGAAGAGCCATACCGCATACCCTTCGCCGTCGTAGCCGTAATCAGCCCGCAGTTTTCGGAGCAGACGCTGCGTACAGCATTTTTCCAGAATCGGGCCGCACGCGGCATTCCCGAAGACGCAGTTCGTATAGAAATGCCGGATGAAGCGCTCAGCTTTGTTCGCGGCGGGGACGGTCGTTTGCGGTGTTTCGCCGGCCGGCAGGTTCCGTGCCGACAGGGGCGGCAGGGCACTGCCGGCACAGAGCGCGAATAGCAGCGGGAGGATTCTTTTCATGTCCGGTTCGGTTTCGGTTCGGTTAGAACGGCAGTCCCAGCGAGGCCGACCACCACAGACCGCCCTTGCTCGGCGCGTAGAACGACAGCCGCAGCGTCGAAGTGGCCGACGCGGGCTGGCGGAAAACGTTGAAGTCGACGTAGAGGTCGCCGCCGAAGGAGTGGATGCGCCGCGTCTCGGTACGTCCTTTCCGGTAGTCGAAGGCGTCGAACTGCCCGTAGTCGGCACCGAGGTTCAGCCGGATGCGCTTGAAGTAGAGCACCGAGGGGATGCCCCCTTCGGGATACCACACGGGCAGCTGGTAGTCGAGCGACGCGGCGAAGTAGTTGCGGCTGTTGATGTCGTTCGAGTCGAAGCCGCGCGGGATCAGCCGTGCCGACTTGTAGGAAAGGAACGACTCGCCCGCCGGGTTTTTGAACCCGCCGATCGAGGTCTGGTAGGTGGCGGCCGCCGTCAGCGAGTTGTGCGGCGCGAAGCCCGGCGTGTAGAGCTTGCCGTAGACCGAGATAAGGTCGCTGAAATGGTCGTTGGTGGGGTTGAGCGCATAGGAAGCGCTCAGCACGTAGCCGCGCGGTGTTATGAAGTCGCGGTGGGCGAGCTGCACGGAGTTCGAATAGCCGATGCCGAAGGTGAGCTTGTGCAGCCCTTCGCGGTAGCCGATGTGCTGGAGATTGGTGAAGCTGTGCGTCGCCTCGTCGTAGGTGAGTTTCCCGACGTTGGCCACCAGCCCGTTCGAAAAGTTCCATGCGGCCGTGAGGCTCAGCATGCGGGTGCGGTAACCGGCGGCGAAGACCAGCGGCAGCGTGGCGCCCGCCGAGAGCGAGTAGTATTTGTCCGGGATAGGCTGCGGCTGGGCCTGTCCCGCCGCATAGATCACCTGATTGCCGCCGTAGGTGCCGGCTGCTTCCAGTTCGACGCCCAGCCCGTTGTAACGCAGGCTGCCCTTGACGACCGACCCTTCGGCGTGGTTCCACGCATAGGCGAGGTAGCTCTCGGCCGACGAGAGGAGGTTTTGCGAGACGAGCGTCACGCCCAGCTGCACGTCGATGTCGTGTTCGTCGATGATCTTGAAGGGGTTGACGGCCACGGGCATCCAGCTGTGCACCTTGAACAGGTGCAGCGGCCGCGAGTAGCGGCGCGCGCGGTGGCGTGCGGCCGACGAGACGGAGTCGGCCGCCGTGAAACGCACCGTGTCGAGATTCGCCACGGGCCATTTGCGGCGCGGCGGATTGACGACGTTGCGCGGCAGGCGCGACGGCCGCACGGGGTGTAGCGTGTCGATCGGCTGCCGTGCGGCGTGGTAGCCTTCGGCGTCGTAGGTGGTCATCAGCACGTTGCCCTCGCCGTCGGCCGACGGCGAGAACGAGCCGTAGGTCGAGGTCGAGAGCCGGTACTGGCGCCCCGTGGCCAGGTCGTAGCAATGCACCTCGTCGTAGCCCGAAGCGATCGATCCGAAATAGAGCCGCCCGTCGCGGGCCGTGAGGTCGCTCAGCGTGATGTAGGCCCCTTCGGTCAGATGAGTGGCCGTCCCGTCGGGTTCGATGCGGCCGAGCCACATGCCCGAATCGTCGGTGGCCAGGAAGTAGAGCCGCGCGGTGCGGTCGTCCCACGCCAGTCCGTGCAGTTCGGTCTGCGCCGGAGCCTCCCAGTGTTGCACACCCGCCTCGCCCGTGACGGCGAAACGCCCGTCGGGCGAGTATTCGACCCATGCCAGCCCGCGGTCGGTCGGCGTGGGGTAGAGCGCATGGCGCCGCCCGCGCACGGCTTTGGGCTTGCCGCGGTCGAGATCCATGTAGCAGAGCTGCGAGTTGACCCGCTGCTCGAAGAGCGTCGAACGCCGGTACTCCGTCCACCAGACCCGCCCGTCGGCGTAGGCCGGCCGCGTGGAGACGCTGCCCGTGTAGGCCACGGCGCGTTCGCGTCCCGACTCCGTGTCGATCGTAACGAAGCGCGTCGGGCGGTCGTAGTCGGTTTTGAGCGCGAGGACCCGCTGCGCGTCGACGGCCAGCGGAAAGGCATAGGTCGTGTAGCTCTCCACCGGCTCCGCCGAGAGATAGCGCGACGAATTGCGCCGGGCGGGCAGGGCGTTCCAGTAGTAGTTCAGCCCGTCGAACGTCTCGGCGAAGAGCGTACCCACGTCGGTGCGATAGAATTTTTTCAGCGCGATCGAGGTGGTGAAGATCATGTAGGGGTTGCGGGCCCCGTACCACGCCACCTTGTCCCAGATGTTCTCGCGGTAGCGCGTGTCGGCGTAGGCGGCGATCTGGTAGCCCAGGTGGTAGTGATCGGGCACGTTGGTGCGGTACGAGCCGCAGAACCAGCGGTCGATGTTGCGGCGGCTGCGCACGGCGTCGCCGAGGGCGCGGTACTCCATGGTGAACGACGGTTGCAGCGCACGGCCGAACGACGACATCTGCGTCTCCATCTGCACGGCGTCGCCTTCGATGAGCCAGATGGGCAGCAGCAGCAGCCCCACGGTCGAACCCTGCTGTCCGAGCACGTAGCTCAACCCCTTGATGACGCCGCGGTTGAGGTTGTTGTACTGCACGGCGTGGCGGTATTCGTGCGCCACGAGCTGCTTGTACCACGGCATCGAGTAGCTGTCGATCGCGGGCGAGGTGAGGAACTCCACGCGCTTGGGCAGCCACATCACCAGCCCGTTCGAGCGGAAGTTCTCGGGGTGCATGACGAACGGGATTTTCAACGGCCCGTGGCGGAATCCGTAGCCGATCGAGGGCTGTGCGGCCTCGATGAAATGGAGCGTGCGCCGTGCGATCGCGCCGGCCGTGTCGGGGAAGATGACCTGCACGTCGGGGGTGCGGATCGTCCGCCAGCGCAGCGAGGCGGCGTCGGCCCCCCAGCTGTAATATTGCGCCCGCGCGACGGTCGCGGCGAGCAGCAGCGCTGCCACGAGCAGCGTATGTCGGATGGTGCGTGTCAACAGGTTTGTTTTTAAGTGGTTGTCCCGATTCGCCTTGCGGGGCTGCGGTCTGCGTCATGCGGACGAATCGAATCTCCGTCGCCGGAGGTTGCGGGTGGTGCGATCCGGCGGATCGCACGGATTTTAGCCGGTCCGGTGCGGTTCGGGCCGGTCGTCTGGTTTGCGATCCGTGTCATCCTCCCGCCTTCTTGCAGCCGTAGCCCGCACGCAGCAGGATCTCGACGATGCGGTCGCGGTGGTCGCCCTGGACGATGATCTCGCCCTCCTTGACCGACCCGCCGACGCCGCAGCGCTGTTTGAGCATCCGCCCCAGCGCCTCCAAGTCGGCCGCCGTGCCGCGGAATCCCCGCACGAGCGTCACCACCCTGCCGGCGCGCTGCTTGCGGTCGAGCCATACGCGCAGCGTCTGTTTGTCGGGCGGCAGGGTTTCGGGCTCTTCCACCTCGTCGGTGGTGTATCGGAAGTCGGGATCGGTCGAATAGACCATTCCCAACCGCGATTTCCAATCGTTAGCGTCGTGCTGTTTCATGTCGTTGAATTTCATTCGTCCATTTCTCGCCATGGCAAAGCTCGCGCAAGCGCGGCTCTGCCCATTTGGTTTAGCGAAAACGTTCGTTTTCGTCGGTTCGTTTCCGCGGTTCGGGGCGTGTCATCGTCGTCCGCCGCGGGACCCGTTCTTCCGCAGGCGGGATTCGCTGCCCTTCGGCCTTCCCTTCTCCGGTTTTGTCGGAAACGGTCGCGGGTTTGTCCTCTATCTCCGATCCGAACGTCTTTTCGGGCGGTTTTGTTTTGTGCAAAAGTAATAAAATATTATCTTTGGCCACAGTATGAGCCGAAAATTCGTTGATAAGCTGGGGCGGCTGAATCCGTTCGGTTCCCGGTGCAAAGAGTTGCCGAAGGCGCTGCCCGTCCATTCATCGCAACGGTTGGTGCGGGTGTTCGTCGAGGGGTACGAGGACGTCGCCTTCTGGCGGGGCGTCTTCGACCGCTTCACCAACCCCTATCTGCGTTTCGAAATCTCCGTTCCTTCGCGTGAAGACCTGCCCAAGGGCAAGAAGGTGCTGCTCGGAATGATTCCGCAGGCGTCGGACGAACTGTTGCTGTGCGTCGATTCCGATTTCGACTACCTGTTTCATAACTCGACGGAACAGTCGCGCGAACTGCTCTCTTGCGACCGCATGTTCCACACCTACGCCTACGCCACGGAGAATTACCTCTGCTATGCGCCGTCGCTGCACAACGTCTGCGTGCGCGCCACGAAGAACGATACGCGCATCTTCGACTTCGAGCGGTTCATGGCCGACTACTCGCGCATCATCTATCCGCTCTTTCTGTGGTACGCCTACTCGGCGCAGCAGGAGTCGGAACACATCTTCACGCTGGCCGATTTCCGTGCGTCGGTGCGGCTCAACTTCCTCGAAATCGAACACAACGGGCTGCGGACGCTGGCGTGGCTGCGCCGCAACGTCGCACGCCGAGATCAGGCGTTGCGCGAACGCCATGCCGAGATGATCGAACCGAAACGCGCTTTCGCCGAAAAACTCTTCCGGCGGGGCGTGACGCCGGAGAACACCTATCTTTTCATGCACGGCCACACGCTCATGGACAATGTGGTGATCGTGCTGCTGAACACCGTCTGCGAGAAGTTGCGCGAACTGTCGATCGCCAAGATCACGGCCTCTTCGAAAAAGGGGGTGGCGCTCAAAAACGAGATGTCCAACTACACCAATTCGCTGCGATCGATCCGCGACGTGCTGCTCGACAACGAAAACTATACCGATTGCTTCCTGTTCCGCCGTTTGCAGTGCGACATCGAACGGTATCTGCTGAGCGTATTGGGCGAGAAACGAATGCGCGAGGTCTTCGGCGACGCGATGATCGTCCGCCCCTGACGTGCGGATCGTTCCCGGCGGTCGTGACGGTCGTGCGGAGGGGTTATGCTCAGGGGGCCGTCTGTTGCCGGCCGCCTTTGCAGCGGCAGCCCGTCAGGTGGTCGTTCACGAACCCCGTGGCCTGCAAGAAGGCGTAGCAGATCGTCGATCCGAAGAATTTGAATCCTCTCTTTTTCATGTCCCGGCTCATTGCGTCCGATTCGGGCGAGGTGGCGGGAATCTGGCTCAGGCTCTTGAAATCGTTGACGATCGGCTGCCGGCCGGGAAAGAAGGAGAGCACGTATTCGTAAAAGCTGCCGAACTCTTTCTGAATTGCCCTGAATAGCTTGGCATTGTTGATTGCAGCGGTGATTTTCAATCGGTTGCGGACGATTCCGTCGAATCGCATCAGCCGGTCGACCTCTTCCGGCGTCATCTGCGCCACCCGCTCCGGATCGAAACGGTGGAAGGCCTTGCGGTATCCTTCGCGTTTGCGGAGAATCGTGATCCAGGACAGTCCCGCCTGCGCGCTTTCGAGCACCAGAAACTCGAACAGGATCCGGTCGTCGTCGACGGGTTTGCCCCACTCTTCGTCGTGGTACTTGACGTAGAGTTCGTCCGTACCGGCCCAGCCGCAGCGGGCGTTTATCAGATCGTTCATCGTAATTTTTTTCTATTCTGAAACCTATGCAAGTCGCCGTTTGTTACAGCAGCGGTGCGAAGAGTCGTGCGATGCGGTCGCCCAGCCGGTAGTGCACCGAGCGGCGCCGCCACGCTTCGGGATCGATCGGAGTGCACGAGGCGAGGTCTTCGTCGAAGCGCCGGATCGCCTGCCGCACCGTCGCGGAATCGAGCAGCAGCGCCGTCGCCTCGGTGTTGTATTCCAGACTTCGGTAGTCGAAGTTGGCCGTGCCGACCGAGGCGACGCGCTCGTCGGCGATGAGCCGTTTGGCGTGGAGAAATCCGCCGCGGAAGCGGAAGATCTCGACTCCCGCACCGAGCAGTTCGCCCAGATAGGCGTCCGTGGCACGGCGGGCGAGCCACACGTCGCTGCGTGCGGGCAGCATCACCAGCACGCGGCACCCGCGCCGCACGGCGCGCAGCAACGCTTCGTAGAGCGCGGGCGGCGGCAGGAAATAGGGCGACGAGATGCGCAGCGTGTGCCGCGCCTCCTCGATGAGCTGCGCGAAGAGATCGGTCAGCGTCGTGCGCGAACGGTCTTCGCGCGTCCATGCGATTTGAAGCGGGGAGCAGGGCAGATCGTCCGCCGGCGCGGCCGCGTAAAGTCCCTCCGACAACGGTTCGCCGCCTTCCAGCGCCCAGTCGGCCGCGAAGAGCCGTTGCAGGTCGTCGACGGCTTCGCCCTCGATGCGCAGGTGTTCGTCGCGCCAGCGCCCCAGCGCGTCGCCGTCGAGGTAACGTTCGGCGATGTTGATACCGCCCACGAATCCCGTGCGGCCGTCGATGACGGCGATCTTGGAGTGGTTGCGCCGGTTGGCGCGCGGCGAGAACCACGGGAACCGCAGCGGCGCGTAGGCGCGCACCTCGATTCCTGCGCCGCGGAGCCGCCTCACGAACCGTTCGGAAAGTTTCCACGAACCGATGGCGTCGTAGAGCAGCCGCACCTCCACGCCGGCACGCGCCTTGCGGACGAGGATGTCGGCGATGGCGTGGCCGATGCGGTCGTCGGCGAAGATGTAGTAGGAGAGATGGATGTAGCGGCGGGCACCCTGCAAGGCGGAGATCAGCGCGGCGAAGGCTTCGCCGCCGTCGTGGAGCTGTTCCACGCGGTTGCGGTAGCGGACGCGCGTCGAACAGCCGTACCACAGCATCCGCTCGATGCCGGCCGCCGGCCGGCTGTCGGTGGGCGGCACGTCCCGCACGGGTTTGCGGTATCCCGCCAGCAGGTAGAACAGGCTGCCGCCGATCGGCAGAAGCACGATGGCCAGCAGCCATGCGATCGCTACTACGGGCGTCTGCTTCTGCCGCAGTACGGCTGCCGCCGAGGGGATTGCCAGCAAGAGATATGCGGTGAGGAAAAGATACATGATCAGGGTCGGTTTTTGGTTCGCGGCATACTCTGTGCCAAAAAATATTTGGAAATTAAGAAATTACTTTTTATCTTTGTGTAGAAAACAGGCTATATGGGGTTCTGATCGCAAGATTGGAATTCTTATTTTTTTGTTGTATTGAAAAACTTTAAAAGGGAGATATTTATTATGGCAAAGGAGATTATTTATCTGACGGCTGAGGGTTACAAAAAACTCAAAGACGATCTCGACCACATGAGGTCGGTCGAGCGTCCGGCGATCTCGGCAGCCATTGCCGAAGCGCGCGACAAGGGCGATTTGTCGGAGAACGCGGAGTACGACGCTGCCCGCGAAGCGCAGGGGCTGCTCGAAATGCGGATCGCCAAACTGGAAGAGACGATCGCCAACGCGCGTGTCATCGACGAATCGAAGATCGACAAGAGCAAGGTGCAGATTCTCTCGCGGGTGACGCTGTTGAACCATACCAACGGGAAGCAGATGTGCTACACGATCGTATCGGAAAACGAAGCGAACCTGCGCGAGGGCAAACTCGCCATCGGTACGCCCATTGCCAAGGCGCTTCTGGGCAAGAAGAAGGGCGATCGGGTGGACGTGGAGGTTCCCGCCGGTACGATCCACTTCGAAATTCTGGATATTTCGATCTGACGCTGCGGTTTTCCCGCCTTCTGCGGGGGCGTCCTTCGGGGCGGCCCCGTCGTTTTTGCGGCACGGGGAGGCGGCGGCGTGCGGCCGGCCGCAGAGCGTGCTGCGTCGGGTGCGGCGGACGTGCGATGCGGGGAGTGCCGTCTCCGCGGCGAAAGGCCCCGTAGCCCCGATACCGCGGACGCCGGGTCTGCGGCGCTCTGCGCGGGATTGCCCGACGGCCGGCGTTCTCCGCACCGCACGGAGGCGCGGAGGCTGAACGGGTACGAGGGTCGGCGTTGTTGTCATCGTTCGATTCGAATAGTTGTCCGGACGTGTGCGGTGCGTTAACCTTGTTGCGTTGCGACGGGCAGCCTGCCGGATCCGCTGCCTGTGGAAACGCAGCGGCGGCCCGTTACAGGTTGCGTTCGACGAAGGAGATCATCCGCTGGCGGATCTGCCGCGTGTAGTCGGGCTGCATCGAGTGGTTCTGGTCGGGGTAGATCATCAGATCGAACTCCTTGCCTGCGTCGGTCAGTGCGCGGATCATCTCCGCCGAGTTCTGGAAATGGACGTTGTCGTCGGCCGTGCCGTGGATCAGCAGCAGCCGCGTGCGGTCGTCGCGCAGCAGCGGCGCCAGCATGAGCGGTGCGTTTTCGTTGTACCCTGCGGGATTCTCCTGCGGCAGGCCGTTGTAGAGCTCGCTGTAAATCGTGTCGTAGTAACGCCACGAGGTGACGGGCGCCACGGCGACGGCCGCCTTGAACAGCCCGTCGCCTTTGCAGGCGCACGAAAGGGCCATGAAGCCGCCGTACGACCAGCCGTAGATGCCGATGCGCTCGGCGTCGATCCACGGCTGCGCGGCCATGTAGCGTGCCGTCGACAGCTGGTCTTCGACTTCGAGACGCCCCAGCTGGCCGTAGGTGCTCTTCTTGAACGCCTCGCCGCGGTAGCCCGTGCCGCGGCCGTCGGTAGCCACTACCACGTAGCCCCGCTGTGCCAGCACGTCTTCCCAGTCGAGTTTCCAGCGGTTCTGCACCGTCTGCGAGCCGGGCCCCGAATACTGCGTCAGCAGGCAGGGGTAGCGGCGTGCGGGATCGAACCCTGCGGGGCGGACGATGTAGCCGCCCAGCGTGTCGCCGCGTTCGGTCGTGAAGGTGAAGAACTCCTTGCGCGGCAGACGGATGCTGTCGGCCAGACGGCGCAGGGCGGCGTTGTCGGCCACGGTGCGCACGGTGCGTCCCCGGGCGTCGCAGATCTCCACCCGCCCCGGATCGTCGGCCGACGAGAAGGTCGAGATGTAGTAGCGCATTCCGGCGCTCGGAGCGATCGTATGGAACCCCTTGTCGGGCGTGAGCAGGCGTTTGTGCCGTCCCTTGTAGTCGACGGCGTAGAGGTTGCGTTCGAGCGGCGACCGCTCGGTCGAGGTGTAGTAGACCGCGCGGTCGTCGGCTCCGACGATGCCGGTCACCTCCCAGCGCCCTTCGGTGAGCGCCCGCAGCGGTTCGCCGGGCTCGCCGAGGTAGAGGTGCATCCAGCCCGTCGCCGTCTCCTGCATAATGAGGAAGCGGCGTCCGCCGTCGATCCAGCGGAACGAACGGTCGGTTTCGTGGGCCACATAGCGGGGCGAACGCTCGCGGTAGATCGTCTGCTGCTCCGCCTGCGGCGCCGTGAGCGCCTCGGCCGCCAGTCGGCGGAAGACGATCTGCTGCTGACGGCGGTCGCGGGTCTCGTACCACAACTCCCCGCGCGGCGTCCAGCCGATGCGGGGAATGTATTGCGTGGTGTCGGCGCCGGTGTCGACCTTCGTCGTACGGCCCGTTTCGAGGTCGAAGACGTGGAGCGTCACCACCGAATTGGCGTCGCCCGCCTTGGGGTATTTGAAGTCGTAGGCGCGGTTGTAGAGCGCGCCGTCGTAGCGCATCATCTCGAAGAGCGGCACGCGCGACTCGTCGAAACGCAGGTAGGCGATGCGCCGCGAGTCGGGCGAGACGGCAAAGGCGCGCGTGAAGCCGAACTCCTCCTCGTAGACCCAGTCGGTCGTGCCGTTGATCGTCTCGTTCCAGCGGCCGTCGCGGGTGATCTGCCGCGTGCCCTGCCGTTCGATATTGTAGACATACAGGTTGTTGCAGCTCGAAAAGACGATGTTGCGGCCGTCGGGCGTGAAGACGGCGTCGCGCGGGGAGGGGATGCCGAGCAGAATCTCGCGCAGGCGCCGGCCGTCGTAGTAGAGGTAGTGCGTGGTGAACGAGTGGCGATAGATCGGTTCGGCGCCGTCGGCCACGAGCACTCCGCCGTCCGGAGCGATCGCATAGTCGGCTATGTCGAGCCTGCGGCTGCCGGCGTCGCACCACGTGCCGGTGGCGCGGTCGAGCGAATCGAGGGCCACGGCGCCCTCCTCCGCGGCTGCGGGCAGCAAGGCCGTGCCCGCGTCGTCGACGGCATAGCGGTGGCGGAAGATGTTGCCGTCGCGGATCGTGGTGTAGTGTTCGCCGTCGGCCGTGGGGCGGATGCCCGCCAACTGTGCCGGACGGAAGCGTCCGTCGGCGATGTCGTCGTAGTCGAACGCCTGTGCAGCGGCCGTCGAGCAGGCCAGCAGCGCAAGGAAAAGGGTCGGTAATTTCGATATTCGCATGTCGTATTCTCTTTTTTTGTTCGGCGTACCCGCGGACGGGCGTCCGGTCTGCGAACGCCGCCGTGCGCGCCGTTATTGTTCGTGTAGCAGGCTGTCGATCGCCTCGGTGATCGTGCGGTCGCTCTCGGCGGGGGTATAGCCGCGGAAGGCGTGGCGCACGCGCCGTTCGGCGTCGACGAGCAGGTAGACGGGCACCGCCCGGTCGGGCAGGTAGGCGTCTACCGTTTCGTCCGTTCCGGCCAGCATCGGGTAATTGATCCGGTTGCGCCGCACGTAGACGCCGATCGAGCGGAGCGGCGTGCCCCACGTTTCGATTGCGACCACACCGACGTCGGCGGGGGTGTAACGCTCTTCGAGCGAGCGCAGGAAGGGGATCGAGGCGTGGCAGGGGCCGCAGCCGATGCCGGTGAACTGGATGAGCAGCACGCGGCTGCGCAGGTCGCCGAGCGATACGGCCGTCGAATCGGCGTCGACGAGCGTCCAGTCGGGCGCCTGCCGGCCCACGATGTCGTAGGGCTTCTTGGCTTGGTTCCGCAGCTTGCGCTTGCGCAGCATGTAGCCGTCGGGGTAATACGCTTCCAGCCGGAGCGGCGCTTGCGGCTCGTAGTCGATGCGCACGTCGAAGACCGAGTCGACGGTGATCTGGTGCGTCTGTTCGCGCCGCAGTTTGCGGGGCATCCGCTCGCTGTCGAAGACGATTTCGTAGGCCGAGTGCTCCGCTTCGGGAAACAGTTCGCGCGGCGGGCGGTTGTAGTAGGGGCGGCCCCAGAATTCGACTACGCAGTCTCGATCGATGTCCAGGCGCAGGCGGTATCCGTCGCCGCAGGGGGTGAACTCGGTGCGGATCGGATCGGAGGTGGTGAGCACGTAGCGCAGGATGGCCTCCGCCCGGCAGAAAAAGGTCATGTCCGTCAGGCGGTAGGGCGCTCGGGGAATCGAGAAGTCGTCGATGACCACTTCGCGCCTGTCGTGGTCGAGATCGACGGCGATCGTTCCGTCGTATCCTCCGTCGATGCGTGTCGTGTCGTCGGCGTTGTAATAGGAGAGGTAGCTGTGGCGCAGCGTCGTGTCGGCGCGGTTGCGCTGCTCGACGTAGTAGCGCAGGTAACGTCGGGGAATCGTGTCGCCCGGGAGATAGCTCTCCGAACTTCTCCGGTAGGCGACCCGTTCGATGCGTTCGAGTTGCGAAAGGGCCTTTTCGAGATAGGCCGACTGCTCCGTCCGGCAGCCCGTGCCGAGCAGCGGAAGCACGAATAGGAGGCAGATCGGTTTCATGGTTCGGAAAGCCGGGTGGTCGGGAGCAGTCAGATGTCCTCCACGTCGAAGTCGTAGTCCAGGCGTTTGCCCGTGACGAACTTCGAGTTGTCCATCTTGGTGTTGAACTGGTCGACCGTCACGCGTTTGGCGTCCTCGTAGGGAGGCGTCAGCAGGTCGAAGTCCAGCGAATAGGCGATCGCCGTTTCGAGGATTCCGACGAGCGCTTCGCGCGTAATGGCGGCGCGGCCGAAGGCGATCGGGCGCATCGAGGTCTGGCGTTTCCCCTCGACGAAGTAGCGCCGTTCGCGGTTGATGAAGATGCGGCCGATCAGGTAGCCTTCGTCGGCGTTGCGGTTGAACTTGAACGAGTCCGACAGGAAGTTGTAGATGTCGATGATCCCGCAGTAGGAGTTGTCGCGGTCGGCCTGCACGTAGGGGCTCTGCCAGACGAGGTGGTTGGCGTCGAATTCGAAGACGTCGGTGTGCATCCGGAAGATCAGCAGGTCGCTGGCCACCTGGAACTGCGTTTCGAACTTGCCGCGGTCGCGGTATTCGATCCGCACGCGGCGGTCGATGCGGCCGTCGAGTTCGTCGTCCCACTCGGACGACATTTCGAACAGGATGTCTTTCAGTTCGTTGAACGTGGCGAACGTGTTGTCGAAGACCTGCTGTTTGAGGCTCGATTTGCGAACGATGGTTTCGAGGATTTTCGCTCGTAGCGGTGAAGGGTCCATCGGATTGTGAAATTAAAAATTTAAGCGTTGAAAATTAAAATCTTTTCGCACTTGCCGTAAATTATGCGTCGCGCCGTTCGCGCGGGGCCTTCCGGACTGCCGCGGCTGCCGTTTCCGGCGCGGGCCGCATGTGTCGGGTCCGTGCTGGAAAGGTACCGTCTACCGGATGCGCAGCGTCTGGCCGCTGCGCAGCGCGGCGCCCGCTTTGAGTCGGTTGAGTTTGCGCAGCGACTTTTCGCGCAGCGCATAGCTCTGGGCCACCGACGCGACGGTCTCGCCCTCGGTGACGATGTGATGGCGGGCGTTGCCCTCCCAGCGTTTCTGCTTGCGGTCGATGTAGATCTGCTCGCCGCGCACGGGCTGTGCCTTGCCTTTCAGGTCGTTGAACTTGCGCAGGTTCCTCGCCGAGATGCAGAAGATCTCCGCGAGCGATTCGAACGTGTCGCCCTCCTTGGCGACGATGTAGTTCACGCCGTTGGTGACATAGATGTTGTATCCCTTGTAGGCGTTGATCGTCACGCGGAAATCGTCGGGATCGATCCGCTCTTCGTTTACGGGCGTCAGGGGATTCACGCTGCTTCCGGCCTCGAAGCCTTCCACGGCCTGCTCGGCGCGCGAGCGGTTGCGCGCTGCGTAGAGCGCTTCGCCCTGCGGGCGGTCGAGCAGGTAGAGCTGCGTCTCCTCGATGATGCGGCACAGCCGCTGCGCATAGTCGGGCGCGGTGGCGTAACCGGCCGCCTTCAATCCGCGCGCCCAGCTGCGGTAGTCGTCGGCGGGGTAGACGAAGAGCGAGTCGTAGCGCGGCTGCGAATCCAGAAAACGGGCATGATCCTCGTACGAGGCTTCGACCGAGCCGTAGGCGCGGAAACATTCGCCGCGGGCGTCGTCGTCGTGGAAGACGCGCCGTCCCGTCCAGTCGCTTTTGCACTTGATGCCGAAATGGTTGTTCGATGAACGCGACAGCGCGCTGTTGCCGCAGTCGGATTCCAGAATGCCCTGCGCCAGCGTGATGCTGGCCGGAATGCCGTAGCGTTCCATGTGCGCCACGGCGATGTGCTTGTAGCGGTCGATGTACTCCTCGCGGGTCTGGCGCGTCTGCGCATGGAGGGCGCCGAATCCCGAAAGGAATAAAATCGCGACGAGTATTGATTTTTTCAAAATTAATCGTTACATTTGTATATACTGAAACAAAGATAGCGATTTCTTTCGGAATTACAATTATTAAAAGAAAAGTTATGTTTACGGAAAATGCGAACCGGATCTTCAATCGTGCGATCGACGATTACCACCGTTTCGACGATGTGGATCATCCGGTCGGGAACCCCTTCGACGAGGGTTCGCTCGATCATCTGCTCTATATGAAGAACTGGGTGGATACGGTGCAATGGCATCTGGAGGATATCATCCGCGATCCGCAGATCGACCCCGTCGAGGCGCTGGCGATCAAGCGCCGCATCGACAAGTCGAATCAGGTGCGCACCGACATGGTGGAGTACATCGACTCCTATCTGCTGGACAAATACAAGGCGGTCGTGCCGCAGTCCGACGCGCGTCTCAATACCGAGACGCCGGCGTGGGCGATCGACCGGCTGTCGATTCTGGCGCTGAAAATCTACCACATGCGTCAGGAGACGCAGCGCAGCGACGTGGACGAGGCGCACCGCGACGCCTGCCGCAAAAAGCTCGACGTGCTGCTCTCGCAACAGGTCGACCTGTCGCGTGCGATCGAGGAGCTGATCGAGGACATCGAGGCGGGGCGCAAGTACATGAAGACCTACAAACAGATGAAGATGTACAACGATCCGGCATTGAATCCGGTGCTCTATGGCGCTAAGAAATAGAAAGTTGCCGCGACATATTCTGGTGATCCGCAATTCGGCGATGGGCGATGTGGCGATGGTGCCGCACGCCCTTCGCGCATTGCGCGAAGCGTACCCCGACGTTCGCGTTACGGTGCTCACGCGGCCGCTCTTCAAGCCTTTCTTCGCGGGGCTGGACGTCGATTTTCTGGAAGCCGACTACGCAGGCCGCCACAAGGGGCTGCGCGGGTTGCTGCGTCTGGCCGGCGAGGCGCGGCGGCGGGGAATCGACGCCGTGGCCGACGTGCACGGGGTGTTGCGTTCGCGCATCGTCGGCCTGCTGCTTAGGCTGCACGGAATGCCGGCGGCGCGCATCGACAAGGGGCGTATCGAGAAGTGGTTCCGGCTGGGGTGTACGAATCCGGCCGCCTCGCCGCTCAAACATACCGTCGTGCGTTATTGCGACGTGCTGCGCCGTCTGGGCTTCGTCTTCGACGATCCGCAGCCTGCGGCGAAGCCGGTACGGCCGAATCCGTTCGGGGAGAAAAAAGGAGTGTGGATCGGCTTCGCACCCTTTTCGGCGCAGGCTGGCAAGACCTACCCCGAAGATCTGGCGGCCGAGCTGGTCGCCGGACTGAGCGCCCGCTACGACCGCGTCTTCATCCACAGCGGAGGCGGCGGCGAAGCGGCCTTCGCCGAACGTATGGAGCGCGAACACCCTAATGTCACGGCGCTTTGGGGGCGCGTCCGTTTTGCCGGAGAGCTGGATCTGATCGCCAATCTCGACTGTGTCGTTTCGATGGACTCGCTGGCGATGCACATGGCCTCGCTGGTGGCCACGCCCGTCGTATCGGTGTGGGGCGCCACGCATCCCGCGCTGGGCTTTCTGGGTTACGGTTGTCCGCCGGAGGGGGTGGTGCAGCTCGACCTGCCGTGTCGTCCCTGTTCGGTCTACGGACAGCGGCGCTGCAAGTTCGGCGATTACCGCTGTATGCGCATTCCGCCGCAGGCCGTTCTCGACCGTGTGGAGGAGTGCTTGTCGATCCGTCGGGCGGAGGAAGCCGGCTGTTGAGGCCGGCGGGTTCGATTGCCTCGTGCCGAAAGATAATGATACTATGGAAACACGGATTTTCCTCTTTCTGACGCTCGGCGCCCTTCTGGCGGGGTGTCGGAATAGCGCGACGGCGCCGAAGAGGGTACGCCTGAACGTCGAGATGAGCGTGTCGGCCGGAAATCGCGCGGCATTGCTGGAAAACCTTCTGCTGCTTGCCGAGGCGTCAAGGGCCGAACCGGGGTGCATCGGCTACGAGATCTACGAGAACAGCCGCGATTCGTCGCGCATCCTGATTTTCGAGACGTGGCGGGACGCCGCGTCGCTCGAAGCGCATCAGCAGACGGAACATTTCCGCCTGCGTGCGCCGCGCAACCGCGAACTCTCCGAGACGTCGGTGCTCAGCCGGTTCGAGTTCTGACGTCCGCGCGCTCCGTGCGGTCCGGAATGACAAGAGCCCTCGCAGCATGCGCTGCGAGGGCTCTTGTCGTCGGGGGCGGGCGATCAGTATTTCACCTTGATCCACGGAGCTTTCTCCGCCAGCCAGCCTTTGACCTCGATCGGTACGTCGGTGCACATGTAGTCGCAGCCCAGGTAGGCGCCGAGCATGAAGTCCTCGACCGACTGGCCGGGCCACAGGCTGACGATCAGCCCCTCCTTGTGCGCCTTCTTCACCGCCTTGCGGCTCGTGCCATCCATCGTGGCACCCATGCGCTTGATGCCCATGGCCTTGCAGAGGTCGATCGTCTCGTCGTTGCAGGGCTTCGAGGTGATGAGCAGCAGATCGACGCCCGGATGCTTGGCTTGCAGGTAACGCAGGCCGCGGTAATCTCCCGAGGTGAAGACGAAGGTCGCGTCGGCCGGTTTGACGGCCATGACCGCGTCGTAGAGCTTGTCGCAATAGGCATGGAGCCGCTCCTCGGGATAGAGCGCCTCGGGTTTGGTCTTCATCTCGAATTCGACGTAGAGGCCCTCTTTGCCTTCGAGGAATTCGAGCAGTTCGTCGAGGAACATCATCTTGTTGCCCTGCTTGGTCGCCAATTGGCGGATTTCGGCCTCGGTCTTCTCCTCGACGGTTCCCGTGCCGTCGGTCGTGCGTTCGAGCGAGCTGTCGTGGGTGATGACCAGCGCGCCGTCGCGGGTCATGCGGATGTCGGTCTCGAAGCCGCGGTAGCCGGCGTCGTAGCTGGCCTGGAAGGCCGAAAGGGTGTTTTCATCATGTTCCATGCGTCCGCCGCGGTGCGAGAAGAGACGGATCTCCTGCTCCTGAGCCGAGGCGTCGAGCGTCGCGGCCATGCAGGCGGCCAGTGCGATCAAACGGATAGCTTTCATCGAATTTGAATTTAGGTTATGTAAGTTCTCGAATGTCATGGATGATCGTTCGCCCGTGACGGCGGGATTTACCCTTTTCGGGAATACCGCGTGCCGGGAGCGACGAACAAAAGTAGCGTTTTTTTTCGGTTTTGCAAACGCCGGCGTCCGATTCCTTTCGATTCCCTTTCATTTTCTTCCGGCCGGTACGCCTTCCGTTTGCGGGGAGACGAAAACCGGAGCCTTTCGGAGGCTCCGGTCGTGTGTCGGGCGGAGGAACGTGTCCGCTCAGTATTTCACCTTGATGTAGGGGGCGTTCTCCGCCAGCCAGTTCTTGACGCGGATGGGCACGTCGGTGCACATCAGGTCGCAGCCCAGATAGGCGCCGAGCATGAAATCCTCGACCGACTGGCCCGGCCACAGGATGACGGTCAGCCCCTCCTTGTGGGCGCGTTTGACGGCTTTGCGGCTCGTGCCGTCCATCGTGCAGCTCAGGCGCTTGATGCCTACGGCCTTGCTGAAATCGATCGTCTCGTCGCAGCAGGGTTTGCCCGTGATGAGCATCAGCTCGGCGTCGGGATGGTTCATCTGCATGTAGCGCAGCGCACGGTAGTCGCTCGACGTGAAGACGAACTGCGCGTCGGCCGGCTCGGCCGCCTTCACCATGCGGTAGAGTTCGTCGCAGTATCGGGCCAGCCGTTCCTCGGGGTAGAGCGCCGCGGGGTGGGTCTTCATCTCGAACTCGACGTAGAGGCCCTCTTTGCCTTCGAGGAATTCGAGCAGTTCGTCGAGGAAGAGCACCTTGTTGCCCTGCTTGGTGTGCAGTCGGCGGATTTCGGCCTCGGTCTTCTCCTCGACGGTTCCCGTGCCGTCGGTCGTGCGTTCGAGCGAGCTGTCGTGGGTGATGACCAGCGCGCCGTCGCGGGTCATGCGGATGTCGGTCTCGAAGCCGCGGTAGCCGGCGTCGTAGCTGGCCTGGAAGGCCGAAAGGGTGTTTTCATCATGTTCCATGCGTCCGCCGCGGTGCGAGAAGAGACGGATCTCCTGCTCCTGAGCCGAGGCGTCGAGCGTCGCGGCCATGCAGGCGGCCAGTGCGATCATTCGGATCTTGTTCATTTCGATCGAAGGGTTTGGTTCGTAATTTTCGGTTGGAGGGTCTCTAACGGCCGTCGCCCATTCGTTTTCGCGCCCACTCCATCACGTTGGCGGGGGCGCGGCGGTGCATCAGTTCGTTCCGCATGAAGTCCATGTAGGGCTCCGCATGACGGAAAAACCGCTGGTAGCCCTTGCAGAGATAGTTCAGCCCTGGTTCGCCTTCGCGCGTGCGTTCGAAACGGTTGCGGGGGCACTCGCCGTTGCAGGCGAACAGGTAGCGGCAGCGGCGGCACTGCGTGGGCAGCGCCCGCAGTTTGGCGTCGCCGAAGGCCGTCTGGCGCGGGCCGCGCATCAGCTCCGTGAGCGGTGTTTCGAGGATGTTTCCCAGCTTGTATTCGGGGAAGACGAAGTGGTCGCAGGCGTAGAGATCGCCGTTGAACTCCAATGCCCCCGCATGACCGCAGTTCTTCGAGAGCGTGCAGACGCCCGGCGCTTCGCCCACCCAGTTGGCCAGCGTGGCGTCGAACAGCTGCACGAAAATGCGCCCCACGTCGCCGACGACCCACTCGTCGAACAGCGCGCAGGTGAAGCGTCCCCACTGTTCGGGCGTGACCGAAAAATCGGCCAGCGGGGCGCCGGCGTCGGCTGCCGAGGCGAGCTGTCGGCCGTCGTCGTGCGGCAGGATGCGTTCCACGACGGGGGTGAATTGCAGGAACCGGCAGCCGATCGAGCGGAAGAACCGGTAGAATCCCGCGGGGTCGTCGGCGTTGCGGCGGTTGACTACGGCCAGCGCGTTCCACTCCACGCCGTGTTTCTGCAACAGCGCCACGCCCCGCATCACCGCCTCGAACGTGGGGCCTCCCTGCCGGTCGCGGCGGTAGAGGTCGTGCGCCTCGGGCGGTCCGTCGAGCGAGATTCCCACCAGCCAGCCGTTTTCGCGGAAGAACTCGCACCACGCATCGTCCAGAAGCGTGCCGTTGGTCTGGATGCTGTTGTCGATCTGCCGTCCGTCGGCGTAACGCCGTTGCAGTTCGATCACGCGGCGGTAGAAGTCGCGCGAGCGCAGCAGGGTTTCGCCTCCGTGCCATGCGAAGGATACGGCGTCGCCCGCCTGTGCGGCGATGTAGTCGCGGATGAAGCGTTCGAGCAGTTCGTCGCTCATCGTCTGCGCGGGTGCGGCGGGGTAGAGGTTGCTCTTTTCGAGGTAGTAGCAATAGGTGCACCGCAGGTTGCAGCGCGCACCCGCGGGTTTGGCCATTACATAGAAGGGCCGCACGTATTGCCGGTATGAGAGTATTTCGTCCATTGCGGTGTCAGCGTCGGTTTGTCGCACCTCCCTTCGGAGGAGCTATTCGGCCGTCCGGCCCTTCGCGGCGAAGACGGAGCCTTCGCATGCGGTCGGCCTGCCGGTCAGACTTCGGGGATCTCCATTTTGAAAAGCGGATTTTCCGGCTCGGTGTGCGAGGCACGGATGAATTCCCACATCCGGGCCACCACGTCGGGGTGGTCGGCCGCCACGTCGTGCTCTTCCAGCAGGTCGTGCCGCACGTCGTAGAGTTCGAGCTGCGTATTTCCCTCCTTGACCTTGCGCAGCAGCCCTTTCCAGTCGCCCCAGCGTACGGCGACCCATCCCTTGCCGCCGGGGAATTCCCAGTAGAGGTAGTCGTGTTCCTGCTGGCGGCGCTCCTTGCCGCGGATCGTGGGCCACAGCGAGATGCCGTCGGTCGGGGGCGTTTCGACGCCGGCGATGTCGCACAGCGTGGGCATCACGTCGGGGAAGTAGCCGACGTGTCCGTTCACGTGCGGCCGCTCGATGCGGTCGCCCCACGCCACGATGAAGGGCATCCGGATGCCGCCTTCGCGCAGCGACGATTTGCCCCATCCCTTGCCGCTGCGGAAGGGATGCGCGCTCTGGAACCATTCGGTCGAGGAGCAGGAGTTCGACGCCGGCCCGTTGTCGCTCGTGACGACGATGATCGTGTCGTCCCAGATGCCCAGCCGCTTCAATTCGGCCACCAGCCCGCCGACCTGCCGGTCGAAATAGGTGATCATCGCGGCGTAGGTGGCGTGCGGCCAGCGCGAGGGGAAATACCCCTTGCCTTCGATCGGCGCTTCGTCGCCGAACTTCTCGACGTAGTACTGCACCATCTCGTCGGGAGCCTGCATCGGGCTGTGCGGGATGGGCGTCGTCCACATCAGGAAGAAGGGCCGTTCGCGGTTTTCGTTCACGAAGCGCAGCACGCGGTCGTACATGATGTCGGGGCTGTACGTCCGCTGCGTATATTTGTCGTAGCTGTGCGGGTCGAGCGGATCGGCGCCCTCGTCGAGCGGCGTGCCCGGGGGCAGCAGCTCGTTGTCCAGATAGATGCGGCGGTCGTTCTCCCAGAGGAAAGGCGGATAGTAGCAGTGCGCCTGTCGCTGGCAGATGCAGCCGAAATATTCGTCGAAGCCCATCTTGTTGGGCGTACTTTCGGTGGCGGGGCCGCCGACGCCCCACTTGCCGATCATCGCCGTGCGGTAGCCGCCCTGCCGCATCACCGAGCCGAGCGTCGGCGTGCCCGCTTTGAGCGGGGCCTGTCCTTCGAGCGTCGAGTCGCGCAGCATCGCTTCGTGGTTCCACACGTCGCCGCGCGCGGTCATCTCGTCGTTGGCGCGGATCTGGGCGTGTCCCGTGTGCATGCCCGTCAGCAGGCCGCAGCGGGCGGGCGACGAGAGCGGCGCGGCCGAATACATGTCGGTGAAGCGGATGCCGCGTGCTGCCAGCGAGTCGATGTTGGGCGTTTCGATGCGCGTCTGGCCGTAACAGCCGAAATCGCCGTAGCCGGCGTCGTCCATCAGGATGAAGATCACATTGGGCTTGCGTTCGGGCGTCTTGTCGCACGAAACGGCCGTCAGCGCGGGGACGGATGCGGCCCCCAGGACGAGTGCGCGGGAGAGGGTGGAAGTTTTCATTTCGGGTTTCTTTTTTCGGAAAATTTTTTAGCGGTCTTGTTGCTTTTCGTTTGCAAATATAGCCTTTTCGGGCAAAAAAAAGAGCACCTCTTCCCGAAAACTTACAATTTTCTCACCGACCGGCAGACGATCAGCGAAGGCGGCAGACGCCGTTGCTCCTCCCCGCCGGTTTCGCCCGCGATCCGTTGCAGGAGAATTTCCATCGCCTGCGCGCCGATCTCGTCGCTGGGCTGGCCGACGCGGGTGACGGCGGGGTCGAGGTAGTCGAGGTAGTCGTAGTTGTCGAACGAGACGAGCGAGATGTCGTCCGGAATGCGCAGTTTCATTTCGCGCACGGCTTTGAGCGCACCCAGCAGAATCGTGTTGCTCAGCGCGAAGATGGCCGTGGGCCGCTGTCGGACGTGCAGCGCCCGCAAGGTCTGTTCGTACCCGTTGCGGATCGAGAACCCGTCGCCCGTGACGCGGGCGTAGGCGCTCAGTCCGTTGTCTTCGAGCGCCTGCCGGTAGCCCCGCACGCGGTCGGCCGACGGGATCGAGTGGCGCACGCCCTGGATGCAGAGGATCCGCCGGTGGCCGCGGTCGATGAGGTGCTGCGTCGCCTCGCGGCCGCCCCGCAGGTTGTCGGTCACTACGTAGGGCAGCGAGGTCTTCGCGAAGTGGCGGTCGATGCAGACGACGGGCGTCTGGCGTGCGGTCGCTTCCAGAAAGGCAGGGTCGTCGCCCGCCGGGGCGATCAGGATGCCGTCGACCTTGCGCGACAGGAGCGAACGGACTCCCTCGCGTTCGTTGCGTTCGTCCTCCGACGTGTCGATCAGGATGACTTTGTAGCCCTTCGCCCGCGCTTCGTGGACGATGATGCTGGCGATATGGGCGAAATAGGGGTTGTCGATGCTGGGGATCAGCAGACCGAGCGTGTCGGTACGGCTGGTGCGCAGCCCTTTGGCCAGCAGGCTGGGCGTGTAGTTGCAGCGTTCGGCCTCGCGCGCGATGAGCGCGACGGTCTTCTCGCTGATACGGTATTTGGCGGCCTGTCCGCTCAGTACGCGGGAGACGGTCGAAACCGAAAAGCCGGTGCGTTGCGCGATGCTGATGAGGGTCTCTTTCGACATAGGCGGGTCTATTTCGAGACAAAGTTAGAAAAATATGTGAAAAACAGGGCCGCGATTTTGTTTTTTTACTTTTCGTTTTTACTTTTGCAGAACTTGCACAAACGTTTGCGTTGAAGCTGGACGGCTGTTTTGCGGGATGATGACCGCGGTTGTCCGCACGCCGGATGCGGAGCGTTTGAACCTGAAACTTTACTAACTAACCGATTTGTTCGATTTATGGGAAAAATAGTGGTGATCGGCAGCGCCAATACCGATTTGGTGGTGAAGACCGACCGGATGCCTTCGCCGGGCGAAACGATTCTCGGCGGCAGCTTCATGATGTCAGGCGGCGGCAAGGGGGCCAATCAGGCCGTCGCGGCTTCGCGGCTGGGCGGCGAAGTGACCTTCGTGGCGCGCGTGGGGAACGATCTGTTCGGCGAGCGTGCGCTCGCGGGCTACCGCGCCGAGCGGTTGGACGTGCGCCATGTGACGCGCGACGCAACCGTGCCGTCGGGCGTGGCGCTGATCTGCGTCGATGGGGCGGCCGAGAATTCGATCGTCGTGGCCCCGGGCGCCAACGAGCGTTTGTCGCCGGAGGACGTCGACCGGGCGGAGGCCGAGATCGCGGCGGCGGATTTCGTCGTGTTGCAGCTCGAAATTCCGCTGCCTGCGGTGATGCGTGCGGCCGAGGTGGCCGAGCGGCACGGCGTGCGGGTGATCCTCAATCCCGCCCCTGCGGCGGCGATCCCCGACGAGCTGCTGCGGCGCTGCTACCTGCTTACGCCCAACCGCGGGGAGTGCGCCATGCTCACGGGAATGCCCGTAGACGATGCGGCCGGTGCGGAACGGGCGGCCGACGCGTTGCTGGCGCACGGCGTACGGCACGTGGTGGTGACGCTCGGCAGCGAGGGCGCACTCGTCAAAGGGCCGGAGAGCTGCGAACGGGTGGCGGCACGGAGGGTCGAGGCGGTCGATACGACGGGTGCGGGCGACACCTTCAACGGTGCGCTGGCCGTGGCGCTTTCCGAAGGGCGTCCGCTCTCGGAGGCGGTGCGTTTCGCCACGGCGGCTTCGGCGATCGCCGTCACGCGCATGGGCGCCCAAAGCGCCGTTCCGATGCGCGAAGAGGTCGATGCACTGCTGGCGGAGGTCTGACTACGATGCACGTGCGAAGCGTGCGGCGGGGCTGTGATCGGATCCCGACGTCGAAAATAAACGAGAATCCGGCGAATTTCAGAATTTGAAATTCGCCGGATTCTCATTGCCGAAGTCGCGGACCCGCGTCCCGACGGCATCCCGACTTACTCGAACCGCTCCATCACGCGCTCCATCTTGGCGCGGATGCGGTCGTTGCAGAGATTGCCGATACTCCCTTCGTGGGTGTGGCGCACCTCGCGCGTGGGCCGGTACGTTCCCGCCTGCACCTGCTCGCCCACGCGGCGGTAGGCCTCGCGGAACGGCACGCCCTGCAACACCAGCCGGTTGACGTCCTCCACGGTGAAGAGGTAGTCGTAGCGCGCATCGTCGAGGATATTCTCCCGCACGCGGATATGCTGCAACATGAAATCGCACATCGCAAGGCATTCGGCCAGCGTCGCGGTGGCAGGAAAAAGGATGTCCTTCAACAGTTGCAGATCGCGGTGGTAGCCCAGCGGCAGGTTAGTCACGAGCAGCGCGATCTCGTTGGGAACGCCTTGCAGGCGGTTGCACTTGCCGCGCATGATCTCGAAGACGTCGGGATTCTTCTTGTGGGGCATGATGCTCGATCCGGTGGTCAGCTCGTCGGGGAACGACACGAAGCCGAAGTTCTGGCTCATGTAGAGGCAGACGTCCATGGCGAAGCGCCCCAGCGTGGCGGCCACGGCGGCCACGGCCGCGGCGGCGGCGCGTTCGCTCTTGCCGCGGCTCATCTGCGCCGCCACGACGTTGTAGTTCAGGTCGGCGAACCCCAGCAGCCGCGTGGTCATCGTCCGATCCAGCGGGAACGACGAGCCGTAGCCGGCCGCCGACCCCAGCGGATTCTGATTGGCCACGTCGTAGGCGGCCGCCAGCAGTCGCATATCGTCCACCAGCGTCTCGGCATAGGCGCCGAACCACAACCCGAACGACGAGGGCATCGCCACCTGTAAGTGCGTATAACCGGGCATCAGCACGTCGCGGTAGCGTTCGCTCAGCTCCTGCAAACGGTCGAAGAGCGTGCGCACGCGGTGCGCCGTCTGCCGCAGTTCGTCGCGCAGGAAGAGTTTCAGATCGACCAGCACCTGATCGTTGCGCGAGCGGCCGGCGTGGATCTTCTTGCCCACCTCGCCCAGACGCCGCGTGAGCAGCAGTTCGACCTGCGAGTGGACGTCCTCCGTTCCCTCCTCGATCTTGAACCGCCCCTCCTCGATCTCGCTTCGGATCTGTTCCAGCCCCGCCAGCAGGGTCTTCAACTCGTCGGCCGTCAGCAGGCCGATGTGTTCCAACATCCGGATGTGGGCCATCGACCCTTCGACGTCGTACCTGGCCAGCCGCATGTCGAGCTGACGGTCGTCGCCCACCGTGAAACGTTCGATCATCTCGTCGGGTTCGAAACCCTTGTCCCATAATTTCGCCATCGTCAATATCTTTTCGCCAGTTCGGCAATGTAACGTATGTAACCTTCCACCCCCTGCTCCACTTCGCTGCGGAGCACGTATTCGTCAGCCGTATGCGAGCGCGCCGAATCGCCCGCGCCCATTTTGAGCGACGGGAACGCCATGAGCGCCATGTCCGACGTGGTGGGCGAGACGAAGCGTTCGACGCCGAGCGCCGCGGCCGCCCCGACCAGCGGGTGTTCGGGCGCGACGGCCGAAGCGCGGATGCGCGTCGAGCGCGGCACCGCTTCCGAACGCATGTGCCGGCGCACGATCTCGACCGTCTCTTCGTTCGTATAGGCGTCGGTCGTGCGTACGTCCACCACGAAGCGGCACTCGGCCGGCACGACGTTGTGCTGCGTCCCCGCCTCGATCTGCGTGGCCGTCATGCGGATCGGCCCCAGCAGCGGCGAGCAGCGTTCGAAGCGGTAGCCGCGCAGCCATGCGATGTCGTCCGCAGCGATGTAGAGGGCGTTGATCCCCTCGTCGCGCGCCGCATGGCCGGCGCGGCCGTGCGCCGTGCAGTCCAGCACTACCAGTCCGCGTTCGCCGACAGCCGCCCGCATCCGCGTCGGCTCGCCCACGAGCGCCATGTCGATCGGCCCCAGTGCGGGCAGCAGCGCCCGCGTGCCGTGTTCGCCCATGCACTCCTCCTCGCCCGAGAGGGCCAGCAGCAGGTTGAAAGGCAGTTCCGCATCGTAATAGTGGTGGAAGGCGGCCGTGAGGGCCGCGACCGACGCGCCGGCGTCGTTGGCTCCCAGTCCGTAGAGCCGTTCGCCCTCCCACGTCGCCGCGAAAGGGTCGCGCGTCCACGCCGCCGTGGGACGCACCGTGTCGTGGTGCGAGTTGAGCAGCAGCGTGGGCTTCGCGGCGTCGAAATGCGCCGCGCGCGCATAGACGTTGTTGTACAGCCGCTCGGCGGCGATGCCGTGCGCCGCGAGGTGGCCCGTCAGCAGATCGGCCGTGCGCGCCTCGTCGCGCGACACCGACGGAGTGGCCACCAGCTTTTCGAGCAGTGCGACCGCCTCGGCCTGCAATTCGTTCAATCTCTCCATAACCGTCTGCGCAATCGTTTCGTCAACCCCGGATCGTCGTGCCGCCCGCGTCGAGCAGCGCCTCGGCCTGCTTGATGACCACGCTCTCCACGCCGCTGGCGACGGCGCGCAGCGCCCCGTCGATCTTGGGCAGCATCCCCGCGCTGATCGCCCCTTCGGCACGCAGCGCGGCGTAGGTGTCGGGCGTGATTTCGGCGATGACGCTCCGTTCGTCCTCCACGTCGCGCAGCACCCCCGCCTTCTCGAAACAGAAGACGAGCTGCGTCGGCGCGATGCGCGAAGCGGCGACCGCCACGGCCGACGCCACGCTGTCGGCGTTCGTATTGAGCAGCGTTCCCCGCCCGTCGCACGTGATGGCCGAGAAGACGGGCGTCAGCCCCGCATCGAGCAGCGTGCGCAGCAATTCGACGTTCACGCCCCCCTCGGCGATGTCGCCCACATAGCCGTAGTCGACGGCTCCGGCCGCACGCCGCACCGAGGTGACGGCATCGCCGTCGGCGCCCGACAGCCCGATCGCGCGGCAGCCAGCGGCCGACAAGGCCGCGACGAGCCGCTTGTTTATCAGTCCGGCGTAGACCATCGTCACTACGTCGAGCGTCTCGCGGTCGGTGATGCGCCGCCCGTCGACCATGCGGCTCTCGATGCCCAGCTGCGCGGCCAGACGCGTGGCGAGCTTTCCTCCGCCGTGGACGAGCAGCTTCGGCCCTTCGAGCGCAGCGAAAGCCTCGACGAAGCGCGCCGTCGCCTCGGGCGAATCGATGACGTTGCCGCCGATCTTGACTACGGTGATCCGTTCCATAGCTATTCCAGTCCCTCCAACAATCGTTTGAGCACCACCTGGGCCGAGATCTCGCGGTTGGCCGCCTCGGGAATCACCAGACTGCGCGGCGACTCGATCACCTCGTCCGTGACGATCATGTTGCGCCGCACGGGCAGGCAGTGCATGAAGAAGGCGTCGTTCGTGAGCGCCATCTTCTCGGCGTCGACCGTCCAGTCGCGGTCGCGGCTCAGCACCCGGCCGTAGTTGGGATCGGCATAGGCCGCCCAGTTCTTGGCATAGACGAAATCGGCCCCTTCGAGCGCGCGACGCTGGTCGTGTTCCACACGTGCGCCGCCCACGAAGCGGGGGTCGAGTTCGTACCCTTCGGGATGGGCGATCACGAAGTCGTAGTCCGCGGCGTTCATCCACTCGGCGAACGAGTTGGGCACGGCTTGCGGCAGCGCATTGGGATGCGGCGCCCACGTCATCACCACTTTGGGACGCGCCGTGCGCTTGTGCTCCTCGATCGTGATCAGATCGGCGAAACTCTGCAACGGGTGGCGCGTAGCGGCCTCCATCGAGAAGACCGGACGCCCCGAGTAGCGGATGAACTGTTCGAGCACGCGCTCCTCGTAGTCCTCCGTCTTGTCCTGAAAGCGGGCGAACGACCGCACGCCGATCAGGTCGCAGTAGGAACCCATCACGGGGATCGCTTCCAGCAGATGTTCGGCCTTGTCGCCGTCCATCACCACGCCGCGCTCGGTTTCGAGTTTCCATGCGCCCTGATTCACGTCGAGCACCATGACGTTCATCCCCAGGTTCATCGCCGCCTTCTGCGTCGACAGGCGGGTGCGCAGGCTGGAATTGAAGAAGATCATCAGCAGGGTCTTGTTCCGCCCCAGATGCTGGTAGGCGAAGCGGTCGCGCTTGACTTCGAGCGCTTCGGCCACCGCCGCCGCGAGATCGCCGATGTCGGCGACACAGGTAAATTTCCGCATGGTCGTATCCGTTTTTTAATGAAAATCCTCCAATAATGCTTTCAGGCGCGCGACGAATTCGTCGGCCTGCGCCTCGCTCAGCCCCAGTGCCGGCAGCAGCCGCACGGTATGCGCCCCCGCGCCGCCCGTGAAGACGTGCTGCTCGAAGACGAGCCGGCGCCGCAGCTCCGAAGCCGAACCCTCGACGTCGAACCCGATCATCAGGCCGCGTCCGCGCACGTCGTGCAGCGCGGGCAGCGTGCGCAAACGTTCGAGCAAGCTGTCACCCACTCTGCGGGCGTTCTCGACCAGCCCCTCGGCGGCGATCGTGTCGGCCACGGCGATCGCCGCCGCGCAGGCCAGATGGTTGCCGCCGAAGGTGGTGCCCAGCATCCCCTTGCGGGCCTCGAACTGCGGCGCGATGAGTACGCCGCCGATCGGGAAGCCGTTGCCCATGCCCTTGGCAGTCGTAATCAGATCGGGACGGATGCCCGCCCACTGGTGGGCGAAGAAACGCCCCGTGCGGCCGTACCCCGACTGGATCTCGTCGAGGATCAGCACCGTCCCCGTGCGCTCGGTCGCCTCGCGCAGCGCGCGAAGGAATCCCTCCTCGGGGCAGCGGATGCCCGCCACGCCCTGAATGCCTTCGACGATCACGGCGGCGAACTCGCGCGCGGCGAGCTTGCGCTCGACCGCCCCGATGTCGTTCAGCGGCACGAACTCCACGTTGGCCGTGGCGTTGAAGGGCGAGCGGATCGCGGGATTGTCGGTCACCTCGACGGCGCCCGACGTACGGCCGTGGAAAGCTCCGCCGAAGGCCAGCACCTTGGCCCGCCTCGTGTGGAACGACGCCAGTTTCAGAGCGTTTTCATTGGCTTCGGCGCCCGAGTTGCAGAGGAAAAGCCGGTAGTCGTCGTAACCCGACAATGCTCCCAGCCGCTCGGCCAGCGTGTGCTGCAACGAGTTTTCCACCGAATTGGAGTAGAATCCCAGCCGTGCGGCCTGCTCCGAGATCATCTGCACGTAATGCGGATGCGCATGGCCGATCGAAATGACGGCATGGCCGCCGTAGAGGTCGAGGTACTCCGTGCCTGCGGCATCGTAGACGTAGCTGCCGCTGCCGCGCACCGGCTCGACCGGATATAAGGAATAGACATCGAATAGTTCCATCTTCTTCTTGCGAATTAAAAGAATTAAAAATAGCCGCCGCGCATCCGAGCCGTTCTCGGATATCCCGGCCACCGCCCGCCGCCCGATGAAGAGGCCTTCGGAAGTCGGCCGCAACATGCTCGCCATAAGACCGTCCGCCTCCGAACCCTCCTCCGCGAGTCTCGCGCGCAGACTGTCGTTCGAAAAGGCCGTCGTCGGGACTCGTCCGCCCCGCCATCGTACAGGCGGCTCCATGAGCCGCACGAGCCGCAGCCTCCGGCGGCGGAGGCTCGCCATGGCTCCCCTCCGCAGGCTGCGACACGCGGCCGACCGCAGGGGGAATTCGGTTCTTAATTCTCGGCCCTGGCGCCCGGCGTCAGAATGCGCTCGCTTTGAGCCGCAGCCCCTCGCGCTCGTCGAGCCCGAAGAGCAGGTTCATGTTCTGCACGGCCTGCCCCGAAGCCCCTTTGAGCAGGTTGTCGATCACCGAGACGATATGCAGCTTGCGGCCGTATTTGGCTACTTGCACCACCGCCTTGTTGGTGTTGACCGCCTGTTTGAGGTCGATCGGCCGATCGGCCACGAAGGTGAAGGCCGCATCCGCATAAAAGTCGCGGTACAATGCCTCGGCCTCCTCCTGCCGAAGGTCGCAGTCGGTGTAGACGCTGGCCAGAATGCCGCGGGCGAAGTCGCCGCGCATCGGCACGAAGTTGATTTCGGGCGCCGCGCCCTCCTGCATCGCGCCGAGCGTGCGGCCGATCTCCGAGAGGTGCTGGTGCGTGAAGGCCTTGTAGACCGAGATGTTGTCCGTCCGCCAGCTGAAATGGGTCGTGGCCGAAGGTTTCACCCCCGCACCCGTCGAACCCGTGACGGCCGTCGCGTGCACCTCCTCCCGCAACAATCCCTCACGGGCCAGCGGCAGCAGCGCCAGCTGGATCGCCGTGGCGAAGCAGCCGGGATTGGCCACGCGCCGCGCCGCACGGATGCGGTCGCGGTTCAGTTCGGGAAGTCCGTAGACGAAACCCTCCGACTCGTCGCGGAAATCCTGCGCCAGATCGACGATCCGCAACCCTTCGGGCAGGGCGTTCGCCGCGAGGAACTCGCGGCTCCGGCCGTGCGCCGAGCAGAGGAACAGCACGTCGATCGCCCCCAGATCGTATTCCGCCGTGAAACGCAGGTCGGTCTCGCCCAGCAGCCCGCCGTGCACGTCGCCGAGGGCGTTGCCCGCGTTGCTGTCGCTGTGGACGAATGCGATCTCGGCTGCCGGATGATTCACCAGCAGCCGCAGCAGTTCGCCGGCCGTGTAGCCGGCGCCGCCGATGACGCCGACCCTCATTTCTTCGCCTTGCCGTTACGTGCCTGCACGTTGTAGTAGATCTTCATCTGGTTGCCCAGAATCTTCGTGAAGCCTTTCACGTCGTCGGCCGTCCACGCCTTGTTGACTTCGCCGTACTCGCCGAAATCGGTCTTCATCAGATCCAGCGGCGACTGCACGCCCACGAGCGTATAGCCGTAGGGACGCAGCGTCAGTTCCACTTCGCCCGTCACGTTCTCCTGCGAATGGTCGAGGAAGCGCTCGATGTCGCGCATCACGGGTTCGAGGTACTGCGCCTCGTGGAGGAACATGCCGTACCACGTCGAAAGCTGATCCTTCCAGTAGAGCTGCCACTTGGTGAGCGTATGCTTTTCGAGCATCTTGTGCGCGGCGATGATGAGCATCGGTGCGGCGGCCTCGAAGCCCACGCGGCCCTTGATGCCGATGATCGTGTCGCCGATGTGCATGTCGCGGCCGATGCCGTACTTCGCGCCGATGGCCTCCACGGCGCGGATCGCCTCGACCTTGTCGGCGTAGGGCTTGCCGTCGACGGCGGCGATCTCACCCCGCTCGAAGGCGATGCGCAGCGTGCGCGGCTCGTGTTCGGTCACCTGCGAGGGGTAGGCCTCCTCGGGCAGCGTCTCCTCGGAGTGCAATGTCTCCTTGCCGCCGATCGAGGTGCCCCACAGCCCCTTGTTGATCGAGTATTCCAGCTTCTTGAAATCGGCCTCGTAGCCGTGTTTTTTCAGGTAGTCGATCTCGTACTCGCGCGTGAGCGTCATGTCGCGCGTGGGGGTGATGATGCCGATTTCGGGGGCCAGGATTTGGAACGTCAGGTCGAAACGCACCTGATCGTTGCCGGCGCCCGTCGAACCGTGGGCCACATAGTCGGTGCCGATCTTCTTGGCGTACTCGATGATGGCGATGGCCTGGAAGATACGCTCCGAGCTGACCGAAATGGGATAGGTGCCGTTGCGCAGGATATTGCCGAAGACCATGTATTTGATGCTCTTCTCGTAATACTCCTGCTCGATGTCGAGCGTGACGTGGCTCGCGGCGCCCAGCGCGAGCGCCTTCTGCTCGATGACTTTCAGTTCGGCGGGCGAGAAGCCGCCCGTGTTGGCGATGGCGGTATGCACCTCGTAGCCCTTCTCCTCGGAGAGGTATTTCACACAGAACGAGGTATCGAGACCCCCGCTGAACGCCAGTACGACTTTTTCCTTTTTCATGCTATTTCCGTTTTTTGATTTTCTACTTCTTTTTGAGGCTGAACACCTTTTTCAGCCAGTTCCGGAACGCCATCCGGTAGGGTGCCAGACGCGAATGTTCCCGACGCGGCTGCTTCGGGTCGTAGAGCATCCCCGTACAGAGGCACATGCGGCGATGGTTGCGTTGGAGGATGTCGTAGTTGCAGCACCCTTCGCACCCCTTCCAGAAGGTCTCGTCGTCGGTCAGCTCCGAAAAGGTCACGGGCACGTACCCCAGCCGCGAATTGAGCTTCATGACCGGAAGCGATGTCGTGATACTGAATATCTTAGCATACGGGAATCGTCGTCGGGCTAGTTCGAAGGTCTTCTCCTTGATCCGCGCCGCCAAACCCATGTGGCGGTAGTCGGGACTCACGATCAGACCAGAAGTCGCTACATAATCGCCGTGCTCCCAGCACTCGATGTAGCTAAATCCGACCAGCCGGTCGCCGTCGAGGGCGACCACGGCCTTGCCTCCCTTGATCTTGGAGGCAATGTACTCCGGCGAACGCTTGGCGATGCCGGTGCCACGCTGCAATGCCGATTCGTAGATCAGCCGACAGATTTCGTCGGCGAACTTCGCATGATCCTCCTCGGCAAATACCACGTGAATCGAATTCATTCCCATGTCTTGCTAAAATGGTAAAAATAATAATAGTTTACTAACCTGACTGTTGAGTTACGTTCCGGCAAAGTTAAGGGAAATATTCCAAACTTGTCGCCTTCGGCCGGAAAATATCGCGGATCGGGGGCGCTTTCGGCTCGGCGACCGAAAATCGGGGCATCCGTTCCGTCCCTGCCGGCCGGAGCGAGGCGCCGGAGACGCGAACCGCCGCGGGACGCTTCGCGGGCGGAGGCCCGCCGTTTCGGCCGGTCTCCGCGGCCTCTCCCTTCCGCGGAAAATTCCGTTCGCACTTTCTTTTCGGAGAAAGAGCCGGAGAGGATCGCGGGGCGGGAATGCAGGGAGTCCGCCGTCCGCCTCGCTGGACGATCACGATGGATCGGGGTCTTTTTTCCATCGAAAAAAGCATCGGCGCGAAGCCGATCCGTTCCCCTGCCGGTGCATCCGCTGCGTATGTCCGCGAACGTCGGAAATCGCAGGGTTTGCGCGGCAGCAGACCGCGCCGCTTTTCCCGGGAGGCGGGCGGATCGTCGAACGCAGCGTCGCCGCGACGGTTTCGAGAGGTGCCGGCAGCCCGGCAGGGTAAGGACGCGGGCGTTTTCCCGCGGTTCCGGCTCATCGGAAAGGGGCGCGCAGGTGCGGTTCGGAGAGTCGCAGACGATGCGGACGGCTCCTTTACAAATGGATCGAATCGGGAATCTCCTGCAACCGGCCCTGCGTCAGGTCGCGGTACTGGTTGGGGGTGATGCCCGTCTTCTTCTTGAAGGCGATGTTGAAATGCGAGGGGTATTCGAATCCGCTCTCGAAGGCGATCTCCTGGCAGGTGAGTGCCGAATTGGTCAGCAGCTCCTTGCTTTTGTTGATTTTCAGTTCCAGCAGATATTGCGCCGGGGCGAACCCGACGTACTGCCGGAAGAGCCGGCGGAACCGCGAGTAGCTCATGCAGATGCGCGCGGCGACCTCCTGGCAGGAGAGGTTGCGGTTGAAGTTGTCCTGCATGATGATCTTCGCCTCGTTGAGCTGCGCGGCGACCTGCATGTCTTCGAGTGCGGTCTGCATGTGCTCGGCGTAGGCGAATCCCAGCAGCAGGTTGACGATGCCGGCCAGAATCTGCTGGAAGCCGCTGCCCTGCTCCTGCGCCGTGCGCAACGCCAGTTTGTAGAGATTGATGATATCCTCGTGATAACCGACGTTGAAAAGCGGCCGGTGCGGGTCGAGGAACTTCGCGCCGACCTTGCGGTCGATGTCGGGGCCGGTGAATCCGATCCAGTACTCGTGCCAGCCGGTCTTGGGCGAGGGGCGGTAGCTGTGCCACTCGCCGGGGAAGAGCAGGATGAACTTGCCGCCGCCCTCGAAGGAGGTCTCCTTGTGCGAAGCCGACACGAACTGCCCGTCGCCGCGCGAGATGTAGATCAGCTGGTACTCGTTGAGCAGCCGTCCCTTTTCGACCGAAAAGAGGTAGCGGACGGGATGGTTCGACGGCGGGTAGGAGGTTTGCGGTTCGATGATCTGATAGCCGGTCGTCGTGACGACGACGCCCCAGCGGTTGTCCTGCTCGTTGGCGAGCAGATACTTGATGTGAGCGGAGGTTTCCATCGGTCGGAGAGGTTCGGAGTGGGTTTCAGAGGTAAAGATAGATAATTTATCGGACCGTTGTCCGCCTCCTGTGTTTTTATATAACAATTAGGTCAAAAATCGAAATCGCACGGATGCCGTTTGTATAATCTTTAAATCAAAAACAGAAATCGAAGGGTCTCTATCCGTGCTACTTTTGCATTGAGACAAAAATCGAAAAAGTCATACGGTTTATGAATTCCAACGCAAAAATCGGCCTGTTCGGAACGGGGCTCGATACCTATTGGGGCCAGTTCGACGGCCTGCTCGATGAATTGAAAGGCTATCAGGCGCGCATCCGCGATCGGATGGAGCGCGACGCGGGCGTGCAGGTGGCGGACGCCGGCATGGTGGACAGCCCTGCCCGCGCGCTCGAAGCGGCTTCGCTCTTCGCCCGCGAGCAGGTCGATCTGGTGTTCCTCTATATGGCCACCTACTGTCTGTCGTCGACGATCCTGCCCGTCGTGCAGCGGCTCAACTGTCCGGTGGTGGTGCTCAACCTGCAACCGACGCCGGCCATCGATTACGAGCGGCTCAACGCCCTGGGCGACCGCGGCCGGATGACGGGCATGTGGCTGGCGAACTGCCAGGCCTGCTCGGCGCCCGAAATCGCCAGCGTGCTGGCGCGCAGCCACCGGCGGTGCGCCTTCGTGACGGGATGGCTCGACGATCCGGTCGCCTGGCGGCAGATCGGCGAGTGGATCGCCGCTGCGGGCGTCTGTGCCGGTATGCGTCGGAACCGGCTCGGCGTACTGGGACACTACTACGGGGGGATGCTCGACGTATATACCGACCTCACGCGCCAGTCGGCCGTCTTCGGGACGCACGTCGAACTGCTCGAAATGTGCGAGCTGCACGCCCTGCGCGAGCGGGTGACCGACGCGGAGGTCGCGGGCAAGATCGCGGAGTTCCGCGCGGCTTTCGAGGTGTCGCCCGAATGCGAGCAGGCGGAGCTGGAGCGTGCGGCGCGCACGTCGGTGGCCCTCGACCGCTTGGTGGCGACGCACGGGCTGGGGGCGATGGCCTATTATTACGAGGGTGCTCCGGGCAACGACTACGAGCGGATCGTCACCTCCGTGATCGCCGGCAATACGCTGCTCACCGGACGGGGAATCCCCGTGGCGGGCGAGTGCGAGGTGAAGAACGCGCAGGCGATGAAGATCCTCTCGCTGCTGGGTGCGGGCGGCTCCTTCTCGGAGTTCTACGCATTGGATTTCGACGACGACATCGTGATGCTGGGGCACGACGGCCCGGCCCATTTCGCCATCGCCGAAGGGGCGGTGGGGCTGGTTCCGCTGCCGCTCTACCACGGCAAGCCCGGCAAGGGGCTCTCGATCCAGATGAGCGTCAAGCACGGCCCCGTGACGCTGCTGTCGGTCTGCGAGGGGCGCGACGGGGTCTATCTGCTCGTGGCCGAGGGCGAATCGGTGGAGGGGCCGACGCTACGCATCGGCAATACCAACAGTCGCTACCGCTTCGCCTGCGGGGCGCGCCGCTTCATCGAGGAGTGGAGCCTGGCCGGCCCGTCGCACCACTGTGCGATCGGTACGGGGCATGTGGGCGACACGCTGCGCAAGGTGGCCTTCCTGCTGGATATTCCGCTTGTCGAGATCAAATAAAACATTTGTAATGAACCGATTCGAAGCTTTGATGCGCCGCGCGGCCCTGGTGCTCGCGCTGCTGCCGACGACCGCTACCTGGCCCAGATGCGCGTCTTCAACCCCAACCGCGACTACCTGTGGCCCATTCCGGTCGGTGAGATGAACACTAACACGGCGATGGAGCAGAACCCCGGGTATTGATGTCGCAGATTCGAACGACGGATTTCTCCGCCGACGGCCGGTGACGGCGGCCGGCGGAGAATTCGTAAACGGCAGAGAGAACAAACCAACTATTAATCTGACTTGTTATGCAACCGATGAAACGAACATTCCGAAGTGCGATATGGCCCCTTTTGGGGCTGTTGACCGTCGCCTGCGCTGCGCCGGACGGGCGCAACCTTCCGGCTGCGGAAGATTTCGAGAGCCTGAGCGCGCAGTTCGCGGCACCTTCCAAGGAGTACGGCTCGGCGCCGCTCTTCGTCTGGAACAAGGTCGTGACGCCCGAACGGATCGACGAAGCGATGGCCGACCTCAAAGACAAGGGCTTCGGCGGCGTCTTCGTACACCCCCGTCCGGGCATGGTGACGCAGTATCTCGACGACAACTGGTTCTCGCTCTTCCGCCATACGATGGAGAAGGGCCGCGAACTGGACATGAACGTCTGGATCTACGACGAGAACTCCTATCCGAGCGGTTTCGCGGGCGGCCACGTCAACGAGGCGATGCCCGAGAGCTACGACGAGGGCGTGGCGCTCAAATACCTGCGTGCCGGGGTGCTGCCCGATACGGTCGACCGCTTCTTCTGCTGCCTGCGACGTGAAGGCGACGCCTTCATCGACATTACGGCCGAAGCCGTTTCGCGGCGTGGCGAAAAGGGCGATTACTACCTCTTCTACAAGGCTTACAACCCCACGTCGCCGTGGTACAGCGGCTTCTCGTACGTGGATCTGATGCACGAGGGCGTGGCCGACAAATTCATCGAACTGACGCTCGACGGTTACAAGAAGGTCGTGGGCGAGGAGTTCGGCGGCACCGTTCCGGGCTGGTTCACCGACGAGCCGCAGATCGTGGTGACCGACCGCGAGTCGATCCGCTGGACACCCGACCTGTTCGATGCCTTCCGCGCCCGCTGGGGATACGATCTCGAACCCAATCTGGTCTCGCTCTGGGAGGAGGTCGGTCCGTGGCGGCAGGTGCGGCACAACTACCGCGACGTGCTGATGAATCTCTTCCTGGATCGCTACATCAAGGTCTGCCACGACTATTGCGAGCGCAACAACCTGGTCTTCACCGGTCATTTCTGGGAGCACGGGTGGCCCGACATGGGGCACAACCCCGACAACATGGCCATGTACGCCTGGCAGCAGATGCCGGGCATCGACCTGCTGTACAACAAATTCGACGTCGAATCGCCCAACGCCCACTTCGGCAACGTGCGTTCTGTGAAGGAGGTCAACAGTACGGCCAACCAGATGGGGCGCGTGCGCAAGCTGAGCGAATCCTACGGCGGCGGCGGTTGGGACATGACGCTGCGCGACTTCAAGCGTCAGGGCGACTGGGAATATGCGCTGGGCGTGAACTTCATGAACCAGCATATCGCACCGCTGAGCATCGCCGGTGCGCGCAAGTACGACTATCCGCCCGCCTTCACGCCCCATTCGCCGTGGTGGGAGTATTACCGCGAGCTGAACCTCCACTTCGCCCGTCTGTCGCTGGCGCTCTCGTCGGGCGGCCAGTACAACGACGTGCTGGTGCTCGAACCCACCACCTCGATCTGGATGTACTACACCTACAACGCGCCGCGCCCGAACCGCTGGCGGACGATGGGCGAGGAGTTCCAGGCCTTCATCACCGCATTGGAACGGCATCAGGTGGAGTTCGATCTGGGGTCGGAGAACATCCTGCTCAACCACGGTTCGGTCAAGGGCGACCGCTTCGTCGTGGGTAAACGCGCCTACGGGACGGTGGTGCTGCCGGCGCAGATGGAGAACGTCGACGCCGCGACGTTCGACCTGCTCGAACGGTTCGCCGCGAAGGGCGGCCGGATCATCGCCTACGGTACGCCGCAGTATGTGGACGGTGCGAGGAGCGCCGAGGCGGAGGCCTTCTTCGCCGATCCGGCGAAGGTGACGTGCGCCGATGCGGGCGAACCGATCGACTACTCGCTCTTCGCTACGCCCGAAATCGCATTCGATGCGCCGGAGGGCAACTACCTCTTCCATCATCGCCGCCGCATGGACGACGGACAGCTGTTGTTCCTCGCCAATTCGAGCCTCACGCGCCCCGTCCGGGGTACGGTGACGCTGCAAGGACGTCAGGCCGCGCTGCTCGATACCCGCACGGGCGAGATCCGCGGCTACGAGGCGCAGCGCGAGGGCGACCGGCTGACGATCGCCTACGATCTCCATCCGGCCGGCAGCCTGCTGCTCTACGTCTTCGACGAGGAGCGCGAAGGGTTGGCACCCGCGCCTGCGCGGCGCGTGCTGACGGCGGTTCCTGCCGCGGGAGGTCTGACGGCGAAGCCCGACGCGCCCAACGTGATGACGATCGATTTCTGCGATCTGGAACTCGACGGCAAGGTCTATCCGGATCTGAACAGTTACGACGCGGCCAAACTCGCCTACCAGCATCACGGCTTCAAGGCCGGCAATCCGTGGAGCACCTCGGTGCAGTTCCGCGACCATACCGTGCGCCGCGACACCTTCACGATGGGCGGATTCAAGGCGTCGTACCGGTTCACGGTGACGTCCGGTGTCGACCGCATCCGCTTGCAGGCCGTCGTCGAGCAGCCCGAACTCTACCGCGTGACGCTCAACGGCGTGGAGCTGAAAGCCCTGCCCGACAAGCACTGGATCGATCCCGAAATGCGCTTCATGCCCCTCGGCGATGCCGTGCGCACGGGCGAGAACGTGCTGACGGTGGAGTGCTCGCCGATGCGCGTGCTGGCCGAGATCGAACCGATCTATATCTTGGGCGATTTCCGGCTCGAACCGGCCGCCAAAGGGTGGAACATCGTCGCTCCGGGAGATTTCGCCGCCGGCAGCTGGAAGGCGCAGGGCTGGCCCTGCTATCCCGGCAAGGTGACCTATGCGCGGGAGTTCGATGTCGCCGAAAAGGCGCCCTACTACGAAGTGGCGCTGGGCGAGTGGAAGGGTACGGTCTGCGAGGTGCTCGTCAACGGCCGTTCGGCCGGTATCGTCTATGCGGAGCCGTATACGGTCGACGTGACGGAGTGGATCGTGGCGGGCCGCAACCGTGTGGAGGTGAAGGTCGTGGGCAGCAACTACAACCTCATGGGGCCGCTGCACGCCGCGCACTTCAAACGGATCACGCCGGCCTTCTGGCGCGGGGTCAAGGAGTATCCCTCCGGTAAGGACTACGTGCAGCAGGACTACGGTCTGATGGGCGATTTCACCCTCGCGGCGGGTCGTTGACCCCTCTTTCGGACGAATTTGCGATGCGGGACGGCGGAATGCCGTCCCGCTTTTCGTCCGGTTTCGTTTGCGATTGTCGGGCGCTATGTCCGTGAGGAGGGGGATTTTGACATTCGGAAAGGGGTACGGCTCGAAGAAATGTCGGTTTCGTTATGAAATTTTTACGGTTTTATTTTGAAATTTTTCGTTTTATGCGTTCCTTTGTATGCGGAAAATAATCGAAAACGAAAATATCCTATGACAAAGCAATTCGATGTGATTATTATCGGCGGCGGCGCTACGGGTGCGGGTGTGGCCCGCGACTGCTCCCTGCGCGGTATCCGTGCGCTGTTGCTCGAACGAGGCGACATCGCCACGGGTGCGACGGGCCGTAATCACGGTCTGTTGCACAGCGGCGCACGCTATGCCGTGACGGACCGCGAGTCGGCCGAGGAGTGCATCAAGGAGAACATGATCCTGCGCCGGATCGCCAGCCATTGCGTCGAGCAGACCGACGGTCTGTTCCTGAGCCTGCCCGAAGACGGGCTGGAATTCCAGGCCAAGTTCGTCGAAGCGTGTCGTGCGGCGGGTATCCGGGCCGACGTGATCGACCCGAAGGAAGCGCTGCGGCTCGAACCGTCGGCCAATCCGGCGATGATCGGCGCGGTGCGCGTTCCCGACGGCGCGGTCGATCCGTTCCGGCTGACGGCCGCCAACGTCATCGATGCCAAGGCGCACGGCGCCGAGGTGCTGACCTACCACGAGGTGCTCGACTTCCTGCGCGAACAGAACCGCATCACGGGCGTCAAGGTACTCGACCGCAAGACGGGCCAGACGGCCGAATACCGCGCGCAGGTGGTGGTCAACGCGGGCGGCATCTGGGGGCACGACATCGCCCGCAAGGCGGGGGTGACGGTCAACATGCTGCCGGCCAAGGGCTCGCTGCTGATCTTCGGCCACAGGGTGAACAACATCGTGCTCAACCGCTGCCGCAAGCCGGCCGACGCCGACATCCTGGTGCCGGGCGATACGATCTCGCTGATCGGCACCACGTCGAGCAAGGTGCCCTTCGACGAGGTGGACGACATGTACGTGACGGCCGACGAGGTCGACCTGCTGCTGCGCGAGGGAATGAAACTGGCCCCGTCGCTGGAACATACGCGCATCCTGCGCGCCTACGCCGGCGTGCGTCCGCTGGTAGCGTCGGACGACGATCCGAGCGGCCGCAGCGTGAGCCGCGGCATCGTGGTGCTCGACCACGCCACGCGCGACGGGTTGGAGGGCTTCGTGACCATCACGGGCGGCAAGCTGATGACCTACCGTCTGATGGCGGAGTGGACGACCGACTTGATTTGCAAAAAGTTGAATCTTACGGCCAAATGTACCACCGCCGAGGAGAAGCTGCCCGGCTCGCGCGAGCCGGAGGAGGAGGTCAATCGTCGTCTGATCTCGGTGCCGGTGGCGCAGCGCGCCTCGTCGATCCACCGTCACGGCGACATGGCCGGCAAGGTGGCTGCGGGCGATGCCGCCCGGCGTTCGCTGGTGTGCGAATGCGAGGAGGTGTCGGTCGGCGAGGTGGAGTATGCGCTCAATGAGCTGGACGTGAACAATCTGGTCGACCTGCGCCGGCGCACCCGTGTGGGCATGGGTACCTGTCAGGGCGAGTTGTGCGCCTGCCGCGCCGCGGGGCTGATGGCCGAAGCGGGCAAGTACTGCGTGCGGCGCGCCAAGGAGGATCTGACGGCGTTCCTCAACGAACGCTGGAAGGGCATGGCCCCCGTGGCGTGGGGCGATACGCTGCGCGAGAGCGAGTTCACGATGTGGCTCTACGACGGCGTGTGCGGTTTAACGAGTGCTAACAATACGAAATGACGATATGAAATTCGATAGTGTAATCATCGGCGGCGGCCTGGCGGGACTCGTCTGCGGCATCCGCCTTTCGAAAGCGGGGCGGCGCTGCGCCATCATCTCTTCGGGGCAGAGCGCGCTGCACTTCTCGTCGGGGTCGTTCGATCTGCTGGGCGCGCTGCCCGACGGTACGCCCGTGACCGCTCCCGCGGAGTCGGTGGCCGAGACGATCCGGCAGGCTCCCGAACACCCTTACGCCCGCATCGGCGCCGAACGTTTCGGGGCGCTGGCGGCCGAGGCCGCCGCACTGCTCGCGGAGGCGGGCGTCGCCGTCGAGGGCGATGCAGCCCGTAACCACTACCGGCTCACGCCGATGGGCGGGCTGAAACCCGCGTGGCTGACGCTGGCGGGGTATGTGCGCAGCGAAGCGTCCGATGCGCTGCCGTGGCGCAAGGCGGTGCTGTTCAATGCCGAGGGCTTCCTCGATTTCTATACGCAGTTCCTCGCCGAGGGATTCCGCCGCATGGGGACGGAGTGCGCGGTGCGCACGTTCAACATGCCGGCGCTCGAAACGATCCGCAACAATCCCAGCGAGATGCGTTCGGCCAATATCGCCCGCATCTTCGACCGGCAGGAGAATCTCGACGAGCTGGCCCGGATCCTGCGGCGCGAGGCGGGCGATGCCGAAGCGGTGTTGCTGCCCGCCGTGCTGGGGATCGACCGCCGCGATGCGGCGGCGCAACTCGAACGGCAGGCGGGCCGTCCCGTGGCGATGGTGGCCACGCTGCCCCCGTCGGTGCCGGGATTGCAGGCGCAGTTGCAGCTGCGGCGCTACTTCCAGCAGTCGGGCGGCGTCTACATGCTGGGCGACACCGCCGTGCGTTACGAGGCCGAAGGCGGCCGCATCACGGCGCTCTACACGGCCGACCACGGCGACATCGCCTTCGAGGCCGACAGCTACGTGCTCGCCACGGGCAGCTATTTCAGTCAGGGATTGGTGGCCGGGATGGACGGCGTGCGCGAACCGCTGTTCGGGCTGGACGTGGCCTGTGCCGCCGACCGCGGCGCATGGTACGACCGCGACCTGTTCGCGGCGCAGCCGTTCGAACTCTTCGGCGTGAAGTGCGACGAGCGTCTGCGCGGCCTGCGCGACGGGCGTGCGGTGGAGAACCTCTACGCGATCGGCGCCGGACTGGCGGGATTCAACCCCGTGAAGGAGGGGTGCGGCGCAGGTGTTTCGATGCTCACGGCGCTGGCCGCCGCCGAACGGATTTTAAACGAGTAAGGTTATGATGACGGAATACAGTGAAAACAATTTCGAGCAGTGCATCAAATGTACTGTCTGCACGGTCTACTGCCCCGCGGCGGCTGCCAATCCGCTCTTCCCGGGGCCGAAGCAGGCGGGGCCCGACGGCGAACGCCTGCGCCTGAAACAGCCCGGCTTCTACGACGAGGCGCTCAAATACTGCCTCAACTGCAAACGCTGCGAAGTGGCCTGCCCGTCGAACGTGCGTATCGGCGACATCATCCAGCTCGCGCGCATCAAGTACAGCAAGAAGCGGCCGGGACTGCGCGAGTTCGTGCTCGCCAATACCGATTTGGTGGGAACGCTCTCGACGCCGCTGGCGCCGATCGTCAACGCCACGGTGGGGCTCAAACCCGTGAAGATGGTCATGGATAAGGTCATGCGCATCGATCATCGCCGCACCTTCCCCAAATACGCCTTCGGCACGTTCGAGGGGTGGATGCGCAAGCAGCGCGAGGCGCAGGCGGCTTTCCCCGAACAGGTGAGCTATTTCCACGGCTGCTACGTCAACTACAACAACCCGCCGCTGGGCAAGGATTTCGTGCGGGTGATGAACGCGCTGGGCATCGGCGTGCAGCTGTTGAAAAAGGAGAAGTGCTGCGGCGTGGCGCTGATCTCCAACGGACTGATAAATCAGGCCAAACGGCAGGCGGAGGTCAATATCGCTTCGATCCGCGAGTCGGTCGTGGAGCGAGGTCTTCCCGTGCTGGGCACCTCGTCGACCTGCACCTTCACGCTGCGCGACGAGTATCCCCACCTGCTGGGCATCGATACGTCGGACGTGCGCGATAGCGTGGAGCTGGCGACCCGCTATATCTACCGGCTGTTGGAATCGGGCAAGGCGAAGCTGCGCTTCCGCAAGGATGCGCCCAAGGTGAAGGTGGCCTACCATACCCCCTGCCACATGGAGAAGCTCGGGTGGTCGTACTACTCGATCGAACTGTTGAAGATGATCCCTTCGGTGGAGCTGACGGTGCTCGACTCGCAGTGCTGCGGCATCGCGGGAACCTACGGCTTCAAGAAGGAGAACTACGAGACTTCGCAGGCCATCGGCGAGGGGCTGTTCCGGCAGATCGAGGCGACGGGCTGCGACGTGGTGGCCACCGATTGCGAGACCTGCAAGTGGCAGATCGAGATGTCGACGTCGAAGCGGGTCGAACATCCGCTTTCGATTCTTGCGGCGGCGCTCGACGTGGAGTGACGCCAGAGGCGAGCGTTCGAACCGGCTCCGGAGATTCTCCGGAGCCGGTTTTTTGTTCGGGGCCGGGGAGAACGGGTGCGGAGGCGCGACGCGGCCTGCGGCAGCGGAGCGGTTGCGGACTTTCGGCGGCAGGGGATGCGGCTCGCAGAGCCGTCGGCGCGTTGCGGTCCGCGGGGCGAACCGGCGGCTTCGCGCAGGCGATGTCGGCGGACGTGACGATTTTTTTGCCTGATTTTCATTTCCGGTTACGCAATGCGGCCCCGTCGTGCGTATATAGGGTAGAAAGAGTCGATTATGGATAAAAAAGAGATGCGAAACCTCTTCGACGGCGATTGCTCGCCCGCGGAGGAGCAGGCCGCCGGCCGCTGGCTGGCCGAACACGCCGAAACGAAAGAGGCCGACGAATTGCTGTATGCCCTGCTGCGCGAGACGAAGCCTGCGACGGCCAATGCCGAGGGGGCTTTCCGGCGTGTCTGCCGCCGGCTGGGAATCGCGCCGAAGAGCTCGGCATGGCGGCTCGTCGGCCGCTGGACGATGCGTGCCGCCGCCTGTCTGCTGCTGCCCGTCGCGGCGCTGGCGTTCTATCTCTACGGCGAGGCGCAGCGGCCGGGCGAGTGGTTCGAAGCCTATGCACCCTACGGCAAGACGCTGCGCGTGGTGCTGCCCGACGGCTCGGAGGTGGTCATCAATTCGGGATCGAAGCTGATCTATCCCGACCGCTTCGGGCCCGATCGCCGGCAGGTCTTTCTGGCGGGCGAGGGCTACGCCACGATTGCGAAGGATCCCGGGCGCCCCTTCGTGATGTCGGCCGGCGAGGTCGACGTGCGGGTGCTGGGCACGAAATTCAATCTGAAATCCTATGCCGAGGATTCGGAGGTCGAGGTGACGCTCGTCGAGGGCAGCGTCGAAATGGAGACCAAACTCGGCGGCGACGACCGCATCGTGCGGCTCCGCCCGGGCGAGCTGGTGAAGCTCGACAAGCGTACGGGATCGACCGAAACCTTCGATGTGCCGACGGATACCTACCGCCCCGTCGTCTGCGGGGGCGGGCTCTTCTTCATGGACAAACGCTTCGACGAGATCGTCGCCTACCTCGAAAAACGCTTCGACGTGAAGATCAACGTCGCCGACCGCGCGCTGGCCGAGCGGCGCTTCATCGCCTCGTTCGTCAACGGCGAGTCGCTCGACGAGATGCTCGCTTCGTTCAATGCCGACGAGGCGATGCGCATTCGCCGCGAAGGCCGCATCGTCAACATCACCAAACGCTAACCCTCAAAAGAAACCGCCCATGGAATAAGATCGATCCTCGTAAAAAAAGGCGGAGATATTCGCACTATCCCCGCCCGCAGTTCCGGTCGTGAGCTGTACACTCCAAGCACAGAACCAAAACCTAACAAATGTATGAAAAAACCTGAAAACTTGCTAACGATTCCGGGTATAAAATCGTTTTGTCTCGGAATCGTTGTGTCGGCGGCGCTGTTTCTGCCTTCGCAGGCGTCGGCTGACGACATCTCCCTGAACCTGAAAAACGTAACCGTGAAGCGGGCGATCGCCGCCCTGCAACAGTCGCACTATTCGCTTACGGTCGATGCCAGCCAGATCGACATGGAGCGTCGGATCACGGTCGCGGCGGAGGACGAACCGATCGAGAACGTCCTCGCGCAGATCTTCGCGGGACAGGACGTGAGCTATGAAATAAACGGACGGAGCATCGTCGTCACGCGCCGTGCCGTGCCGCGCGTGGCCGAAAAGGCCGTGTCGCGGACGCTGAGCGGCGTGGTGCGCGACGACAAGGGCGCCACGATCGTGGGGGCGACGGTCGTCGTCAAGGGGACGACCACCGGCGTGACGACCGACATCGACGGCCGCTATTCGCTGCGCGTGTCGGCGGACAATCCCGTGTTGCAGATTTCGTTCGTGGGCTACCGGACGGCCGAAGTGGCGGTCGCACCGGCGCAGACGGTCGTGGACGTGACGCTCGCCGCCTCGTCGATCGACGTGGACGAGGTGGTGGTCGTGGGGTACGGCACGCAGTCGCGCCATACGCTCACGACGGCCGTGTCGAAGATCGCCGGCAGTGCGGTGGCGGCGGCTCCCGTGACCTCGGTGGGCGACGCCCTGAAAGGCAAGGTCGCGGGTATGCAGGTCTCGACGACCAACTCGCTGCCGGGCGAGGCGCCGACGTTCCTCATCCGCGGCGGTTCGTCGATCAACCAGAGCAATGCGCCGATCGTCATCGTCGACGGGATCACGCGCGCCATGAACGACATCAACCCCAACGACATCGAGTCGATCGAGGTGCTGAAAGACGCTGCGGCGGCCGGCATCTACGGCTCGCGGGCGTCGAACGGCGTGATTCTGATCACCACCAAGAAAGGTACGGTGGGCAAGGGGCCGGAGATCGTCTTCGAGGGGCAGATCGGCTGGGAGTCGCCTTCGCGCAAATGGGATTTCATGAATGCCGAGGAGTTCCTGTCGTTCGTGCGTCCGGCGATCGCCGAGTCGTACAACGGCGCGTCGGTGCTCACGTCGGCCACGGCCGCCGGCACGGGCAACGGCGACGGCTCGATCCATACCACGCGCTTCCTGGGCGACGGCGAGGCGGTTCCCGCAGGCTGGCGGAGCATGACCGATCCGGTGACGGGGCGCACGATCGTCTTCACCGATACCGACGAGCAGGGACACTGGTTCCGCGACGCGCTGTGGGCGAAGGCCTACGTGGGCGTGACGGGCGGCAACGAGAACGTGAAATACGCCGCGTCGGTGAGTTATGCCGACGACGGCGGCGTGGTGGCGATGACCGACTACTCGGTCTTCACGATGCACGGCAGCGCCGATTTCAAGATTTCGAAGCGGCTGTCGGCCTCGACGACCTTCGACCTGTCGCGTTCGATCCGCCACCCGCTCGTCGACAACTACTTCAACAGCCTCGGACGCGGTCTGCTGATCGCGCCCACGCACCGCGACTACGACGCCGACGGCAACCTGCTGCGCGGCGGCGACAACAAAAACTGCCACACGGCGATGTGGTACGAGACCTACTACGACCGCGAATGCGCCGACAAGCGCGCCACGGGCAACTTCAACCTCAACTGGGAGATCGTCGACGGGCTGACCGCCACGGCGCAGTACGCCATGCACGACTACAACTACCGCGGCAGCTACTACTACAAGGGCAATTCGCTCGAACAGACCCGCAGCTGCACCGAGACGCGCACGGAGACGCTGCGCGACCAGTTCACGGCTTACCTCAATTTCGACCGCACGTTCAAGCGCCACCAGATCGGCGTGACGGCCGGTTACGACTACATGGCCGAGCGCTACCGCTACCTGACGGCCAATTCGACCTATGCGCCGTCGGACAAGGTGCCCGTGCTCCAATCGGGCGGCAACTTCACGGCCAGCAACAAGGATACGAAGGAGGTGCTGATCTCCTATTTCGGCCGCGTGAACTACAACTTCGACAAGCGCTACATCCTCTCGTTCACGGCCCGCGCCGACGGTTCGTCGAAATTCGCGCCGGGCAACAAGTGGGGCTTCTTCCCCGCCGGCGCCGCCGCATGGAACGTCTCGGACGAGAAGTTCTGGAACGTGCGGCCGATCAACGACCTGAAACTGCGCGTGAGCTACGGCATGACGGGCAACAACGGCATCGGGTTGTACGACGCCTACGGTTCGTACAGCACGGCGCAGAACTACGCCGGCCACTCGACGACGATCGCCTCGGCAATGGCCAACAGTGCGCTGCGCTGGGAGACTACCACGCAGTTCGACATCGGGTTCGATCTGGGGATGTTCCAGAACCGCCTGCGCATCGTGGCCGACTACTACAACAAGGTGACCGACAACATGATTTTCTCGATCACGCTGCCCGACACGTCGGCCTACTCGTCGGTGAAGGCCAACGTCGGTTCGGCGCGCTTCTCCGGTTTCGAACTGGAAGTGCACTCGATCAACGTGCAGAAGAAGAACTTCACGTGGACGACCGACCTGACCTACACCTACAACCGCAACCGGGTGCTGTCGCTGCCCGACGAGTACAAGTATACCGACGTCGACGGCCGCGACGCATGGCGCATCGGCGGCTACACGATGACCGAGAGCGGCTACCGCTTCGGCGGCACGGCCGTGGGCGAACCGCTGGGACGCATCTACGGCTACAAGATCGCGGGCATCATCCAGTCGCAGGCCGAGGCCGACGCGGCGCTCTACGACAGCCAGTCGCACGGCTACCGCCGTTCGGACGGCTTCTCGGAGAATACCGATTCGAAATACAAGGGGCGCAAGGACATCGGCGACTACGAGTGGTGCAACCGCGAGGGTTCGGCGCGCCTGGCCGACGGGCGCGAGCAGATCTCGTCGGAGGATATGTTCTATCTCGGCTCGGTGATCCCGCATTCGGTGGGCGGTATCAACAATACCTTCAAATACAAGAACCTCTCGCTGTCGGTCTATCTCGACTACGCGCTGGGACACTCGATCTACAACTACTTCAAGTCGCGCGTCTTCCAGAACGGCATGGGCAGCAACAACGCCAACCTCGACAAGATGGTCTACGACTGCTGGCGCTATCCGGGCGATACGGAGGCCAAGTACGCGCGCTTCTACGCCAACGATCCCGACTACGGCAACCGCAACTTCTCGCGCATCTCGGACTTCAACGTCGAGAAGGCCGACTATCTCTGCATCCGCGACGTGACGCTCGCATACGACCTGCCCGTGCGCTGGATTAAGAAGCTGGGCATGAAGAAACTCACGGTGAGCGTCACGGGCAATACGCTCTACTACTTCACCAAGGTTTCGGGTTCGATCAGCCCCGAAAGCGGCGCCGGCGCCGACGGCAATCTCTACAAGAGTACGTCGACGGGCGATGCCACGGGCAACATCGCGCCCAATGCCCGCAAGGTGCTCTTCTCGCTCAAATGCGTCTTCTAATGCTTCACTACAACCAAGATAAAACCATGAAATCCAAGAAACTGCTGATCGCGCTGGCGGGATGCGCCGCCTTCGTGGCGACGGCCTGCCACGGCGATCTGGACATCATACAGGACAACCAGCTCACGGCGAGCAACATGTGGACCGAGTCGAGCGATGTCACCACGTCGGCCTACGGCATCTACTACCTCATGCGCGCCAATTTCGTGCAGGACAAGGTCAACGTCTTCTACTGGGGCGAAGCGCGTGTGGGCGAATACATGTGGGGCGCCGGATCGTGGCGCACGGGACACGACAACGACATGTACGGCGTGCAGAACAGCACGATGAACGACTCGAACGCCTCGACGGTCTGGACGAAGCTCTACACGGCCGTCAACGCCGCCAATGCCGTGCTGAAATACGCCCCGACGGTGCCGATGACCGACGCCGACCGCCAGTGGGCGATCGGACAGGCGGCATTCGCCCGTGCCTACCTCTATTTCTGGGCCGTGCGCCTGTGGGGCGACGTGCCGCTGCTGCTCAACCCCGTCGAGTCGGTCGATGCGGAGGAGTGCTATCCCGCGCGTTCGCCCAAAGCCTACGTCTACGAACAGATCGGCCGCGACATCGAGACGGCCGTGGCCTACGTCACCTCGGGCACCGACAAGTACGTCGCCACGCCCGATGCGGTGAACATGCTCAAAGCCGAATACGCGCTGTGGATGTACGCCACGCAGGCGGGCGGCGACGACTACCTCGCGCTGGCCGACGAGGCGTTGAAGGCGATCGGCATCTCGTCGGCGCGCCTTCTCGACGACTACGCCTCGATCTTCGCGGTGGACAACAAGTGCAACGCCGAGGTGATCTTCGCGCTGAACAACAACCAGACCGAGAAGCTCACGGGCGGCTACTACTGGACCTTCTACTGGCCCGCGACCAACGTGGCGCCGGCCTATCAGATGAATCCCGTGCCGATCTACACGACGCAGTGGTGGAACTATTCGGACAACTTCATCTCAGTGCTCAAACGCAGCAAGGCCGAGCACAACGACCGCCGCGTGGACTGCAACTACCTCGAAGGGCCTTACGGTTCGTCGTCGGAGGGGGTGATGAATACGATTTCGTGCCCCAACAAACTCAAAGGCGACTGTTCGACCAACATGATGATCCTCGACTGCGACCTGCTCTACTATCGCTATGCGCAGGCGGTGATGCTGGACGCCGAACTGAAATACTGGCGCAAAGACTATGAGGGGGCTGTCAAGTCGCTGAATCTCATCGCCAAGCGTGCCTACGGCGTGGATAACTTCTACACCGAGGCCACGAAGGAGGCGGTGCTCGATGCGCTGTGTACCGAGACGCTGCTCGAATTCCCGTGCGAAGGGGTGGTGTGGTGGACGCTCATCCGACTGGACAAGATCTGGGACTACAATCCCTCGCTGGCCGAGCGCCGCGCGCTGAACCCCAACATCCTGTTGTGGCCCATTTCGGCGTCGGCGCGCAACAAGAACACCAAGCTCACGCAGACCGAGGGCTGGAACTGATCCGATAACCTAAAACTCAGAGCAGATGAAAACACGAATCATATCTTTCTTGTCGGCGGCGGCGCTCCTTGCGGGATGTTACGAGGATGCCGGGGAATTGGGCGTCGATACGGCTACCCGCATCGCCCTGTCGCCCGCCGAAATCGGGTTCACGGCCGACGGCACGACCGTCGACGGCAAGGTGGCCTATGTGGGTGTCGTGCAGGTGATGCCCTTCGAGAAGGGCCGCTACACGTGGCGCGCCGAGGGCGACGTGGCGTGGGCCACGGTCGGCGAGACCGTCGTCGACGAATCGTTCGCCGATACGTGGACGGGCGCCGTGACGACGACGCGGATGCGGGCCGTGGAGATCATGGCGACGCCCAACACGGAGTACCGCCGTTCGGGCGTGCTGACCGTGACGGCCGAGGACGGCACCGTCGAGACCTTTCCCATTACGCAGGCGGGGTTGAAGGCCGACGCCGAGATCGTCTGCGAACTGGCCGAGACGGGCATCGAGTATGCCTCTGCCGGCGGCGAGACGACGATCGACTACACGACCAACATGGGCGACGTCTACGACTACTCGGTGACCTACGGCGAGCCGGATGCCGGCGAGTGGCTCACGTGGAGCGACGAAGGGGCAGGCCGCGTGGTGCTGCGGGCTGCGGAGTGGACCTCGAAGAGCGACAACCGCACGGCGGTCTTCACCATCCATGTCGGCACGGCCGACACGAGCGAGGCGTCGGCCGAGATCGCCGTCGTGCAGTTGCGTGTGGACGATTACTACTATCTCTACGGCGCGTCGGTGCCCCGTTACGAGGCGATCGATGCGGCGTTGCAGATGACCAAGCAGGAGGAGGGAGTCTATACGGCCGAGACCTATTTCGCGGCCGACGGGACGAATCCCGTGCGCATCAATAAGGACAGCCGCACGGCCTCCTATCCCTGCTACGTGCTGGCGGCGGGAGGGACGGTCGCCGAGATCGCATCGGCCGAGGCGCCGCTGCCCGCAGGGCCCGAAATCGACGTCGACGGTCTGCGCACGCTCACGGTCGACTTCAACCGCATGACGTGGCAGTGGGAGCGCATTACGACGCCCAACTGTATGCCCGACGATGAACTGCTCAATTATAAGACCAAGGAGTTCGTGGCCCGCGATGGTAGCATGAAGACATGGATGGTTGAGTTCGTACGTTGGGACGGTGGCGATATCTATCCGAAACTGGGTTCGTTGATGGTGCCCTCTGCTACGGGTTCCGGTACGGCAGGATCGGGCGGATATGCAGCCGGCAGCTTCCCGACATCGTGGAACGATCCGAACATGAATCCGAACTACGAAACGACCGAGGTCGGCGGTAATTTGGCTGGTACGAGTGAACATGGTCGAATCTATCACTTCAACGAAGTCGTTACGGGTAACCCGCGCTTCGGTATCGGTTATGAGCGTTACGAGGCGCTGCCCGACGGTTGGATGGAGGGCAAGACGATCGTCGATGCCATTGGCCGGAGTTTTACGGTTGAGCATATCGTCCACACGGCGGCCGGAACCTTTACGGGTGACAACGCAGCCGATGAAAAGGCGCACCCCATGCTGACCATGCAGGTGCAGGGTATCTGCCCCTACGGCTGGCACGTGGCCAATGCATCCGATTGGCTCGATTTGGCTTATGCGGCAAGTCAGGCTTCGGCGGGACATACCTTTCCCGTTAACGAAAGCCGTGTTACCTACAAGCAGTTCACGACCGTATCAGGTTCGACTCCTCAGGTAGATGAGCCCAATTCTCCGCGCGGCATCGGCAATTTTGCTCCATGGTTGAGAAATTCCGGTTGGGGATCGAATGCCTATGTATCGGACGGTGCTGATGAATTCGGCTTCAACTATTATCCGATCGGATTCCGTTACATGACGCAGGGATTCCAGTGCGCGGGTACACGTTGCCAGACCTTTGTGCCGTTGTGTTACAACAATACGAAATATCCCGGAACGGCCATATTCCGTATCAATGTAATCATCAACAACAAGGTTACTTCCGCCGAGATGACGAATCTCGACAACGGGCAAGCGATCTTCCCGTTCCGTTGCGTGAAGAACTACGACGCGGAGTGATCCGCCGAAGGAGCGGTCGGGAGAGGGCGGAGCACCCTCTTCCCGACCCGTCCCTCCTCGGAAAAGGAGGGGCAGCGACAGAAAACGATTTTAAACCGAAACAGAACAATGAAACTATACCGATTTTTATTGATTTGCGCGGCTGCGGTGACGGCCGCCTGTACGGAGGAGCCGCGCGATTTCGACATGACGCCCGCGGCGCCGCCTGCGCCGGAGGAGCAGTACGCCGTCCCGACCAACCCGCTGGGGAGCATCGTCGTGGCGCATCGCGGCGGTGCGACCGAGTCGGGGCATCCCGACAACTCGCTGGCGGGGCTGAAATACGCCCTCGACCTGAAAGTCTACGCCGTGGAGTGCGACATCTACGCCACGGCCGACAACCGCGTGATCGTGGCCCACGCCACCCAGGGCTGTCTCGTGAACGGGCTCAAGCCGTGGGAGCATACCTACGACGAATTGTGCGCCGCGGGGACGCTGTCGAACGGCGAACGGCTTCCGCTGCTGGAAGATTTTCTGGAAGAGGTGATGCGCGCCGGAACGTCGAAATTGTGGCTCGACGTGAAGAACATCCTCGTCGACGGTTCGTCGGCGGGCTATACGGGCTTCTCGGCGCGTTCGTGCCAGCTGGCTTGTCAGGTGATCGAGCGGATGAAGGCGCGCAATTTCGTGGAATTCATCGTTACGAGCAACAAGACCGTCTGGACGCTCTGCTATTCGGCGGCGCAGAGCGCGGGCGTGCGCGCTGGCTGGATGGGCTACGTCGCTCCGGCAGAGTATCAGACCTACATCGATCCGTGGATCAACATCGACGCCTCGAACATCTGGTTCGACGGCACGGCGGGCAGCGGGCAGTGGGGAATCGACGACTATGCGTCGGCAGGCGTGGAAGTGAGCGTCTTTACCATCGACAAGGACGTCGACGCGGCCTACTATGCGAACTACATCGACCGCCTGCGCGCCATTGCGACGAATTATCCGAAAAAATTGATCGGGACATTCAGAAAGTAACATCGCGGAGAAAACTTTTTTCCGCCGGAACCGTATATATTGAGAACGGGGCAGATCCCCGATGAACCGAAAAAACTGCAAACATGAAGAGACCGATTCTGCTGCTCGCGTTGGCGGCAACACTGTGTGCGACGCAAAATCTCTTTGCGTGGGGGCGTCTGGGCCATGCGACGGTGGCCCGTATCGCCGAAGAGCACCTTACGAAAAAGGCCAGGGCCAATCTGGACAAGTGGCTCGACGGCGAGTCGATCGTCTACTACGCCTCGTGGCTCGACGACTACAAACCGCAGATGCTCGTCGACCTGGGCTACGATCCCGCGAAGGGCGACCGGATGCACCAGCTGCCCCATACCTTCTCGGTCGACGCCGAGGGCGAGGTCGTGCCCGGCAACCGCTGGCCCGGCACCGACAAGTATCTGGCCAATTGCCTCTACTACATCGAGGAGTCGGCCGATATGCTGAAAAACCGCATCCGCGAGCTGGACGACTCGACGCGGCTGGCCCGCATCCAGCTGATCGTCCATTGCGTGGGCGACATGCACTGTCCGGCGCATATCCGCTATCCGGGCAATACGACGATCGGCTACTACAAGGTCGACTATTTCGGCAGGGAGATGCGCTACCACACCATTTGGGATTCGGAGATCGTCCAGCGTCCCCATCCGTGGAGTTTCACCGATCTGGCGTGGCTGCTCGACCGGTATACGGAGGCGGAACGGGCCGAGATCACCTCGGGTACGGTCTACGACTGGGGGCGCGAATCGGCCGCGGCGTCGAAGTGCATCTACGACGTGCAGCCGGGCGAGTCCATAGCCCACGATTTCATAAAAAAGTACAAGCCGCTGGCCGAGAGCCAGATCGCAAAAGCCGGTTATCGGTTGGCAGCGGTACTGAACGACGTTTTCGGGAAGTGACGAAAAGTCTGTTTTAGGGGGTGGGGCGACCGGTGGTCGCCCCGTTTTTTTGCCGGCTGTCCGAGGCTGCGGAGCGCGGGGATGAAAAATTGGCGGCATCGTCCGGGCGAATCCGGTTCTGCATCCGGTTCGCGGAAACATCCTCTTTGACGCTCTTTAACGGAACAGGAACAGCAGGAGCACCCACTGGAAATCCTTGATACGGAGCCTGATTTCGCGCAGCGCCAGTTCGAGGTGCTTGTCGACCGTGCGTACCGACACTCCCAGCCGTCGGGCGATCTCCTGCCGCGAGAGGTTCTCCTGTCGGCTCAGGGCGAAGATCGTCCGTCGCTGCGGCGGCATGGCGGCGACCGTCCGTGCGATCGTCTGCCGGAGTTGCTCGGCTTCGAGACCGCTTTCGGGGCTTTCGGCTTCGTCTGAGACGGCATCGAACTCCGACAGCGGACGGCGGAGCGCTTCGAGGTTGTATCGACGGCGGAAATGGTCGTAGATACGGTGCTTGGTCATCGTGAAGAGCAGATTGTAGAGCGAGCGGTGCTCGTCGAGCCGGTCGCGGCCGAGCCAGAGTTGCATGAAGACCTCCTGCACGATGTCTTCGGCGGCGGCATGTTCCCTGACGACTCTTTTCGTGAAGGTCAGGAAGAGGTCGTAGTAACGGTGGAAGAGGACTTCATAGCTCTTCAAATCGTCCCGTTTCAGAAGGACGACCAGCTTTTGGTCGGAGATATCGGGGAGAGGCCTCTTCATGTTCGATCCGGCATTGTCTGTCGCAGGGGTCCGGCGCGGCGTGCTTTCGGGTATCGATTATCCAAAAATAGCAAATTTTTCCGATAAAATCAACTCTCCGGAGTAGTATTTATGTCGGTTTGTCGGGGGAAGAACTCTTGTCGGTGCGGGGCAGGGATCTCAGCGGTTTGGTCGGAAACGGCATTCGGCAGGCTCCGTGGCGGGAAGAGGGGCGCGGCGGGCCGGTGCCGCAGGCAGGGGGAGGGAACGGTACCGATGCGGGCAAAGGACGTCGGAGCGAAGCGATTCGTCCGTACCCGATGAAAAAAGAGGTCACGATCCGACCGTAACCTCTTGAAAATTCGTGACTCCGACAGGATTCAAACCTGTAACCTCTTGATCCGTAGTCAAGTGCTCTATTCAGTTAAGCTACGGAGCCATTCCCTTATTGCGAGTGCAAATGTAGGGTATTTTTCCGGTTTATGCAAATTTTTTGCGGATAAAATTTATCCGACCCGGAAAATGGCGCTTTGGAAGTCGGGAATGTCTGCTGTTGCGGGCTTCTGCGGACGATGGGCGGCGGAGCGGGTGCGGGGTTCGCACGGCGGAAAATCCGGAAGCCGGCAGGGTGGGGGAGCGGTGTCCCGCTATGCGGGAGTAGGGCGGGACCGGCCCTTCGGGACGGGGCGGAACGAAAACGGCAGGACATTCGTCCTGCCGTTTTCGTTGAAAGAACTTCCCGTTACTCCTGTGTGAGCGCCCCGTAGATGACAGCCGTCTGGCTGCTGTTCGTGGCACGCAGCTGCCCCATCGTATAGACGTCGTATGCTACGTTCGTCCATTCGATCTTGAAGGTCTTGTTTTTGAGGAACTCGGTCAGGTTGTAGACACTGCCGTCGTTGAAACTTTCGGCAGTGCTGTCCATCGAGAGCGTCGAACCGTCGATGGTGAAGCTGTCTTCCGCCTGGTTGAAGGTGATCTGGTAGGTATACCGCACCTCCTGCCCGATGCCGCCGATCACCGGAGCGACCGTCAGCTGCGAGTTGCCCTCCGTATCCAGCCCGAAATAGAGGTTGATGTGCGAGAAGGAGGCGATGCCCGACGTGAGCAGCAACTTCATCTGGAAGATGTTGTGCATGAGATAGCCCAGATAGTTCTCGGATTCGTTCGTGCTGGGGAACATGCCGTCCTCCACGCGCAGGATCGTGTAGTACTTTTCGACGCCGAAGCAGGCTTCCATGCCGATATTGGCCTTGCTCTTGGCCTGTATGAGGATCGGAGTGTCGCTGTCGGTGGTGAAATTGTCCGTGTCGGCATGGTAGTTCAGCCCTTTGATCTCCACGCCGTTGATCGTAACGGGAGTGTCGAATACGAGGTCTTTCGTGACGATGTCCGTATGCGTCTCGACCGCTTCGATCTGCGTGACGTTCCCTACTTTGTAGAGGAACATGACCGTGCGGGTGCTGAGTTTCACGTCGACGGTCAGTCCGTTGACGTCCATGTAGCAGAAGAGGTTCTGCTTGTAGGAGGGCGCATTGCGCAGCGCCTCCTGCAACTGACCCTGCTTCACGGCCTGCATCTCGGCCTCCGTGGCACGTGTCAGCGTGGCCTTGATGCGGTTGATGCGGCCCGTCATGGTGAACACGTCGTCCGTCACCTCGTCGATCTCGAATTCGAAATCGGTTTTCAGTCCCAGGTTGCCCGTACCGCCGCTGATCGCATCGTTGGGGTCGCTGATGATGTGGAGGTAGTTGTAGGTGTCGAACGTGAGCACCGGACGCTGGTAGGCGTGGAACATGTAGGTCGAGGTGCGCGGGATGCCGTTGAGTTCCGGATAGTCGAGGTTGTCGGTGAACATCGTTACCATGTTGTTGTCGGCGAAATCCATCCAGAAACGGTAGAATCCCTTGCTGGTCTCGATGTCGGCGAACCAGCCGAATTCGGCTCCGGCGAGCTGTGCCTGATAGCCCTTCATGGCGGAGTCCACGCGAACGTCGACACTGTCGTCCATCGTAACCGTACTTTCGTTACAAGCCGTATGAACGGCCGCGGAAGCCAGCAGAATGAGTATGCTGATATATTTTCTCATAGTATCTTGTCGTTTTCTTACTTGTTAAAATCCGGACGTTCGCTATTTCGTGGGAGGATTCGAAACGACCTCCTCGATGGCCATGCGGAAATAGCTCTCCAAGCCCGGCTCGCCCGAGGTCTCGTTGTCGAAGAACTCGATGTTCCACGTCTCCTTGAAATAGCTGTTGACGATGGCCAGCTTCGCTTCCAGATCGGCTTTCGCATGGGGATTCTCGGTCGACTTCGCCGCTTCGGCCAGTACGGTATCCTTGAACCACTCGTAGCCGAAGACCAGAATACCCGAAACCATCTCGGCGAAATCCTCGTCCTTGTTCAGCATCGCGTAGTTGGTGATGAATCCCTGATGACGGGCTTCGGAGTCGTTGAGCAGCGTCCAGTTGGAGTTGTAACGTCCCGTAGAGATGGTCTGGTACTCCTGATTGAAGAGCTTCGTCTGGTGGAGAATGTGCGTGAACTCGTGGACGATGGTGTGGAGCGCCTCTTTCAGCTCGTTTTCATTCGAAGCGTCGAAGTTGTTGACGTTCAGCAGCAAGATCTTGCGTCCGCCCTCGGCCTGACCCAGTTTGAACGAGCCGTTCTGGTATTCGGGGCTGCCGACCAGCACGATCTTCTTCGGAGCGACCTCCTTGAGGAAGTCCAGACTGTTGCCCGTAGCCTGAATGTAGGGCTTGAACCATACGTCGCGCAGGGCGGCCATCATCGGCTGCACGGCATCGAACTCGACGGGCACCAACTGCACCTCCGACAGGCTGCTGTACGACTGTGCGGCATCCCAGCGGTATACGACTTCGATATTGTAGGGTACCGTATAGTTCAGGTACAGCCATTTGTCCAATTCGTTCTCGGCATACTCTTCTCCGCCCAATCCGGGGATGTAGAGGTCGTCGGCGATCTTCTCCTCTTCGCGGCAGCCGCCCAGAAGCAGCGCTGCTCCGAACAAGGCGGCAAGGAATATGTTGTTGTATCTTTTCATCTTTTTCACGATTGTATTGTTTGGCAGTTTACCACGGTTGAGGAATGTTGTTCATCGCGTTGGCTTCGACGCCGGCGAGGATCGCAGTCTGCGGAACTTGCAGGATGCGGCGGTCGTCGTCGGGGGTCAGTGTGCTCGACAGACCGGAGTTGTCGCGGTGCGTGACGGGAATGTTCCAGCGAAGGATGTCGTAGTAGCGCTGTCCTTCGTAGAGGAATTCGATGCGGCGGAAGTCGAGGATCGTCAGGATCAGCGCCTTTTGCAGACGCCCCTGTTCGCCCGCGAGGAACCGGCCCTTGTTGAATTCGCTGTTGATGAACGTATTCACGCCGTTCAGCTGTGCCGAGTAGTAACTCAGGATCTTGGCCTGCGTGAGCGAGGTCGTGGCGATGTCGAAATCGTCGGCCGGAATGCGCAGCTCGATGAAGCAGTTCAGGTCGTCGAGCGCTTCGTCGAAATTGCCGAGCATCGTATTGGCTTCGGCGCGGGCCAGCAGCATCTCGTCGGTGCGGAAGAGCGCCAGTTTGGTATAGGAGCGGCCGATGCCTGCGACGATGTCCGAATAGTAGAAATCCTGATAGTACTTCATCAGCACCTTGCCTTTGACGCCGCCGCTGTAACCGTAGACGCAGTTCGAGTAGCTCCAGTCGACGCCGGTGGCGTTCTTGGTCGCCAGCTTGGTGACGATCTCCTCGTTGAGCGTGTAGCGGGTATAGATGTTGGCCCTGATCGTCGAGGGGAGAATCGTCATCGGCTCGCTGAGCAGCAGATTGGCATTGCTGCTGGCCGAGGAGAACTCCTGACCGATCTTATCGGAGTTGTCGTTGTAGCTTCCCAGTCTGTTCCAGTCGGTGAGATAGCTGCGGCAGAAGATGCGGCAGGGATCGGTGGCCGAGGGGTAGCGGACGGGCGTTTTGGTGATCGTGTTCGAAGTGCCGGGTTTGTCGAAGAGGCTCGGCGTGGGGAAGAACTGGTTGACGTAGTATACTACGTTCTGATAGTCGCGCGTGAAGAGCGCCACGCGGGTTGCGAAGGCCAGGGCCGACTGGGGCGTGAAGTGGAACTTCGGCTCGTTGTAGTCGCTCGCGCTGCCGACGATCTTCATACCGTCTTCGAGATCTTGGAGCACCTTCGAAAGCGTCACGGCGACCGTCTCGCGCGAGTAGTCGGCGTAAGTCGTCTTCTCGGGATCGGTAGCGTAGGGAATGCCCGGATTGCTGGACATATTGTCCAGATCGAAGAAGTCGGAATAGAGCGACAGCAGGCAGAAGTGCGCGTAGGCGCGGCACAGCAGCGCCTCGCCGCGCGAGCGTTCGAGCTGCGTGGTCTGGCCGTGCTTGTTTTCCAGTTCGTCGATGGCCTCCAAGGCGTGATTGGCGGCCGCTACGGCAGCGTAGGCTGCCGACCAGTAGGCTTCGTAGCCGTCCCATACGCCTTCGCCCGCGAGCGAGTATTCGCGCCAGCGGAAAGCGTCCTCTTGGAAGGTGTAGAGCGAGTTGATGCCGGCCAGCGACGTACCGTAGTCGACGAAGCCGTCGCAGCGGGCGTCGACTACCGAGTAGAACGTGGAGGTCGGGTAGGCCGAAACCAGCAGCGCCGAGACTTTTTCCGGCGTATCGATGTAGGTACGATTGTCGGGATCGGTGCCCAGAAAATCGGAACAGCTCGAAAGGACTCCGGCCGAAGCGATCAGTGCGATAATTATTCTTCTCATATCTCTTTTTCTCTTTTTTACTGAATTAGAAACCGAGGTTCAGCGACAACGTGAACTGCGTGGTGGTCGGCATGGCCACACCGCCCGTGTTGTAGAACTCGGGATCGCGGCCGTTGAGCGCCTTGTCCGAGTAGATCAGCCACGGATCCTTGACCGTGAGACGGACACTGGCGGTCTTGAAGAAACGGCTCTTGCTGATCCAGTCCGACGAGAAGTCGTAGTTGAGCGAGAGGCTCTTCAAGCGGATGAAATCGCCCTTGGCTACACGTTTGCTCGTGTAGTTATAGGAGGCGTAGGTACCCGAGTCGTCGATCGAGATCGAATTGTGCACGTAGTCGAGGATGGCCGGAACGTCGTTGTCGCCCGACATGACGTAGCGGTTCTTGAACTCGTTGGTCAGGGCCGTCTGGTCGCCGTAGTATTGGCTGAAGATCGGGTCGAGACGGATCACGTTGCCGGCCTGATAGGTGAAGAAGGCGTTCAGCGAGAGATTCTTGTAGCGGACCGTGGTGTTGAAGCCGCCCGTCCACTTCGGGTCTACCTGGCCTTCGTAGATCAGGTAGTCGGTATCCGTTCCCTGCTTGTCGATCTCCTTGGTAATTTCACCCTTTTCGTTGATGTACAATGGAATACCCGTTCCGGGTTCGAGACCTGCATAGGGGATCGAGAAGAGGCTGTTGACGGGATAACCCTCCTTATTGCCGCCTTCGTTGCGGATCAGCTCGTTGGTCTGCGTCAGGTTTTTGGCGTTCTTGATCCGGTTCCACGTATAACCCAGCGTGAAGTTGGCCGACCAAGTCCAGTCCTTCGAGCGGATGAACGTACCGCCCAGCGTGATGTCGTAGCCGTGCGAATCGAGGTCGGCGTAGTTGGCGTATTTCCAGAACTCGCCGCCGATGCCCGACGTCTTGACCGTCGCGATCAGGTCGAAGCCCTTGCGGTTGAAGTAGTCGAACGAGAAGTTCATCCGGTTGTTGAACAGCGTGACGTCCAGACCGGCGTTGAACTGGTAGCTCTTCTCCCAGGTCAGGTCGGAGTTTTCCAATGCCTCGATGTAGATCTGGTTCTCGCTGTGGCCGGGGTTGAAGGACTGTTGGTTGCGGAAGACCACGCCTGCGCTGGCCAGCTGCGGCATGGAGGCCGTCAGACCGTAGCTCAGACGGAGGCTCAGTACGTCGACCCAGTCGGAGGCGTTCTCCATGAACGATTCGTTCTGGATGTTCCACTTGGCACCGAAGTTCCATGTAGGCAGCCAGCGCTTGTTGGCGCTCTTGCCCAATGCATTCGAACCGTCGACGCGGATCGTCGCCGAGATCGAGTATTTGCGGTCGAACGAATAGTCGGCGTTGGCGTAGGCCGCTACGAAGCGGTCGAACAACTCCTCGGCCGAGTAGAGGTCGGTCTTGCGGTCGGCCATCATGCGGTAGAAGTTGGGATCGTTGTAGACCACGCCGCCCATCTTGTACTGGTAGCCGGGCTGCGTCGCGGAGGTGATGCGGCGGTCGGTGTATTTGATCTGCATACCGGCCAGCGCGTTCAGCTCGTGCATGTGGGCACCGTCCCAGACCTTGTTGTAGTTGAGCGAGTAGCGTATGTCGTAGTTGAGCATGCGGTAGTTGTTCGTGTTGTAGAAACCTCCCAACGGCAGTACGACGATCGGCTCGGCGTTGAGATCCTCCGTATTGTGCCACAAATAGGGGTTGTTCTGACGGATGGTCGAGTTGCCGGCGGCTCGATAGGCGTTGGCGACGTTCGAATCCTCGGTGATCTTGTGGAGCTGGTCGCTCTTCACGTAGCGGAGCGCTCCCGTGAAGTTGAATTTCAGATCTTTGAGGATCGACCAGTTGAATTCGCCCTGCAGCTTGGCGTCCACAACGTTCAGCTCGATCTTGTTGTTTTCCAGCTCGTTGAAGATATTGAACGGCGCGTAGTTCATCTGGACGTATTCCAGATTGCCGTTGTCGTCGTAGGGACGCACGGCGCGCGACGTATTCAGCGCGTAGCTGAAGGGGTTGATGTCGAATTCACGCGACCATTCGCCCGTCACCGAGTTGATCTTGCGCGAATAGGAACCCGGAGCCGACTGGTCGCGGAACGATGCGACGGCCTGTACGCCGACCGAGATCTTCTCGCTGACGGTGTAGTCGTTGCGGAAATTCAGCGTGTAACGGCTTACTTCGTCGGCTACCGACCAGCCGTCGTCGCGAAGGAACCCGATCGAAGCGTAGGTGCGCGACTTGTCGGAACCGGTCGAGATGCTCAGCGTGTGCTCCTGCTGGAGGTTGTGCGTGAAAAGCTCGTCGAACCAGTCGGTGTTGGCCTTGGCGTATTTGAGCAGGAAGGCCTCGCGTGCGCTGCGCGTGTTCATCAGGTCGAATTTGCCCGTGTCCTTGTTGTAGGTCGAAATGGCCTTCCACATCAGACCGTAGGGGCCGTAGCTCGACGAGTTGAGAATGCTCTCGTTGAGCATACCCTTGCGGGCGATTTCCGACGTGACGGCTATCTGGTCGGCCGAGTTCATGATGTCGTAGTTCGAGTAGCGGGGCTTCGTGCGGATGGTGAAGTTGCCGGTGTAGTTGATGCGCGGCGCCCCCTTCTTACCCTTTTTAGTAGTGATGACCACCACGCCGTTCATGGCGCGGGCACCGTAGAGGGCCGTTGCCGAGGCGTCTTTCAGGATGTCGAAGGTCTCGATGTCCGAGGCGTTGATGCCCGCCACCGACGAACCCAGCAGCGTCGTCGGGTCGCCCGACGACAACTGGTCGTTGGAGATGTTGACGACATCTTCGAGCACGACGCCGTCGACTACCCACAGCGGCTTGTTCTCGCCGCTGAGCGACGTGACGCCGCGGATACGCACTTTGGGGGCGCTACCGAAGGTGCTCGAAACGTTCTGTACCGATACGCCGGCCACCTGTCCTTCGAGCATACGGCTCACGTCCGTGACGCCCGCGATGGCGACGTCGTCGGCCGAAATCTTGACCGACGAACCGGTGAAACTCTCTTTCTTTGCGTTTTTGAAACCCGTCACGACGATCTGGTCGATCACGACTTCCGGTTTCAGTTTTGCGTTGACAACGTGATTTTTGCCGACCGTTACATTGAGGCTTTCATAGCCGATGTAGGTGAACGTCAGCACCGGATGCTCGCCTGCTGAGGCGGGGACCGGAAGGACGTAAGTGCCGTCTGCGAGCGTCGCTACGCCCGTCGTCGTACCGATCATGACGGTGGCGCCGATAAGGGGCTGTCCGGTTTCGGCATCGACAACCTTTCCCGAAATCTTTATCTGTGCGAACGTCGCGCCGACGCTACCCAGACAGAGTACGAGCAGTAGTAAAAATTTTCTCATGCGCAAAAAATGATTAATATTGTATTCGTCTTTCGTTTCTTCGTTCGGGTGAATCGGTTTGCATAGTGCGCATCGTCTTTTCACCGCTTTCAGGAGCTTATATGTATAGTATATGTAGTCGACAAAGATAGGTATTTTTTCATTACCCCCCCCCGCAATGTTAGGAATTTTTTTTGAGTTTTTTTAAATTGGTGACACAGTGATTGGAATTTATTCGATAAAATTGCAATTCGTAACTGAATTTCGTCTGGAAATTTCGGAATGTAATTAAAATGGCGGATCGGCGGGGGAAACGCTCCGAAAGAGGGTGCAGCGGCCGGACGACTGCCTGAAAACGTGTCGGTTGGGAGAGGCGGATTCGTGGACGCGAAACGGTTCGGGAAGGGCGTCGCGGAGGAACCGGATCAACGTTTGAGTTCGCGGTCGGGGTTCTCTTTGAGGAATTTTTCCCACGATTTGCTGCCGTGCGCCGACGCGGCCTTGCGGCCGCCGCCCAGCCCCTTGTTGCGTTCGTCGCCCAGTGCGGCGTTGAGCGGGCTGCACGACATGAAGTAATGGCACAGCGCCACGGCCATGCCGTCGGTCTCGTCGAGCTTCTTGGGGGTGTAGTCGATCCCCAGTATGCGGGTGACCAGTGCCGCCACCTGCTCTTTGGCTGCCGCCCCTCCGCCCGTGATGCACTGCTTGATGCGGCTCGGCGCGTATTCGAAGACGGGGACGTCGCGGCAGAGCGCGGCGGCCATCGCCACGCCCTGCGCCCGTCCCAGTTTGAGCATGCTCTGCACGTTCTCGCCGAAGAACGGCGATTCGAGCGCCACCTCACGGGGGGCGTACTCGTCGACGAGCGCCCCCACGCGGTCGAAGATGCGGCGCAGTTTGGCGTAGGGATCCGTCAGTTTGTGGAGATCGATGGCTCCCATGACCACCGAGCGCAGTTCGCGCCCCGTGACCTCCACGACGCCGTAACCCATGTAGTTGGTTCCGGGGTCGATTCCCATGATGCGGTAGGACTCTTTGTTCGGTGCAGGCATTTCGGCAGGTATGTTATTGTCCGAGCAGTTTTTCGATCTCGCCGACGGGAATGTGCGAGGCTCGGCCCCATGGCTTTCGGGCGACGATCTGCCCGTCGGAGCAGCGGATCAGCACGAAGGAGGGGAGGCTCTGGATGCCGTAGCTGTCGAAGCCGGTTTGCCAGCCGTCGAGATTGCTGATGTTGCTCCACGGCAGGCCTTCCTTCTCGATGGCGCGGAGCCACGCTTCGCGTCGGCTGTCGAGCGATACGCCGATGACCTCCAACCCCGCGGCGCGGTAGGTTTCGTAGAGTTGTTTGATGCGGTTCATGCCGCTTATGCAGGGGCCGCACCACGAAGCCCAGAAATCGACGAGCACGCACTTGTTGGCCGGGTCCTCCACCGCCTGCCGCAGCGACAGCGTGTCGCCTGCGGGTGTCGGCGCCGCGATGTCGCGGTAGGGTTGTCCCACGTCGGTGCGCAGATATTGTTCGATCCGGGGCCGCAGGTAGCGGCGGAACCGGTCGCAGCAGGCCGGAGGCACATCGCCTCCGGCCTGCCGTCGCCGGTTATTTCCCCAACAGCTCTTCGAGCTTCTCGCCGAGGGCCTTGCCGCGCAGCTGTGCGGCGACGATCTGGCCGTCGGAGCAGCGGATCAGGAAATTCGACGGGATGCTCTCCACGGCGTAGTCGAGCGAAGCCGGCGAATCGAAAGCCTTGAAATCGCAGACCTGGATCCACTTCATCTGCTTGTCGGCGATGGTTTTCACCCATGCGTCGCGTTCGTCGTCGAGCGACACGGCGTAGATTTCGAATCCCTTTTTGCGGTATTTTTCATAGTCGGCCTGCAAATAGGGAATCTCCCTGAGGCAGGGGCCGCACCACGAGGCCCAGAAGTCGACGAGGACGTATTTGTTGGCGGGATTTTCGATCACGGATTTGAGCGATACCGCTTTGTCGTCGGCGTTCGGGGCGGAGATGTCGACATAGGGCTGTCCCACCGTCGTGCGGAGCCGTTGCTCCATGACCTTGCGCAGGTCGGTCAGTTCGGTGCGCTGCTGCCACTCGGCGGGGAAGCGGTCGATCTCGGCCAGCACCTCCTGCGGCGTGAAGAACATCGACCCCGTTTCGGCCAGTATGATCATGCCGCAGATGTTGTCGCGGTTGCGGTCGATCGTTTCGCGCATCTGCTGCTTGTAGCGGTCGACCAGTTGTTTCTTGTCAGCCTCCAATTCGGTGACGCCGTAGGCTTCGCTGGTGTTGAACGTCAGTTCGTTGAAGGCGTTCATCGCCTCGTTGGCCGCGGTTCCGGTCGGGTAGACCTCGTTGGGATTGTAGAGGTTGCCGTCGATCGAGATGCGGGCGTTTTCGAGGAAAAACCGCACGAAGGGCTGCTCCTTGTCCCGGCTCAGATAGGCCACTTCGGGCAGTTCGGTCTTGCCCGTGAAGGTGAAGGCGCCCGCTTCGACTTTGGCCGAGTCGGCCACGTTGTGCGTGCCGTTGAAGGTAATCAGATAGACGTAGGGCGATTCCAGGCCCTCGACGTTGCCGCGAATCGTGTAACCGTCCGACGTGCAGGCACCCAGGAAGAGCAGGGCCGCTGCGAATGTGTAAATGCGTTTCATGGTAAAATGTATAAGTTCGGGTGAAAGGGCCGGCGCACGGCCGGCCGTCGTTGCGTTGCGGTCAGTCGCCGAGCAGCTCGCCGAGTTTTTCGCCGAGCGCTTCGCCGCGCAGCTGCGTGGCGACGATCTGGCCGTCGGAGCAGCGGATCAGGAAGTTGGAGGGGATGCTCTGCACGGCGTACGCCTCGGCCGCGGGCGTCTGGAACCCGCTGAGGTCGCTCACCTGGATCCACTTCATCCCCTGCTGCCTGACGGCGTCGATCCAGCGGTCGCGCTGCGAATCGAACGATACGGCGTAGATTTCGAATCCCTTCTTGCCGTATTTCTCGTAGTCGGCTTTCAGAAAGGGAATCTCGGCCATGCAGGGGCCGCACCACGAAGCCCAGAAGTCGAGCAGAACATACTTGTTCCTGCGGTTCTCGACGACCGATTTGAGCGATACCTCGCCTCCGTCGGCATTCTTGGCCGCGATGTCGATGTAGGGATGGCCGGCGCTCACGCGGAGCTTGCGTTCGGTGGCCTCGCGCAACTCGGTCAGTTCGCGGCGCTGCTGCCACTCGGCGGGGAAGAGCGCGATCTGCTCCATCACCTCCTCGGGCGAAAGGAAGGCGTAGGCGTTGTTCAGGAACGTGGTCACGCCGTAGATATTGTCGCGGTTCATCTCCACGGCGTCGGACATCAGCTTGGAGTACTCCTTGCGCAGGCTGTCGCGCTGCACGTCGTTGCCGGTCTTGGCGAACTCCTCTTCCAGGGCGGCGATCTTTTCGTCGAACGCCCGCTGGATGTCGTTCGACGGCGTGCCCAGTACGGCGATGTCGGCCGGTGCGGAGAGTGCGCCGTCGACGCTGATGCGGCCGTTTTCCAGGAAGAAATGGACGAAGGGCTGTTGCTTGTCGGTGCTCAGGTAGACCACCTCGGGCTGTTCGGCCTTGCCTTTGAAGACGAAGTCGCCCTTGGTGACCTTGGCCGAGTCGATGACCTCCACCTCGCCCGTGTAGCGCAGCAGGTAGACGTAGGGATTGTCGAGTCCGGCGATCTTGCCGCGGATCGTATATCCGTCGGAGGAGCAGGCGCCCAGCAGGAGCAGGGAAGCCGCGAATGCGAGTGTTCTTTTCATACTTATTTTTCTATCAGTTGGTTGACCGCCTTTTCCAGCGCGGAGAGCCGCTGCTGCAACTCGGGGAGGTTGCGGAAGACGGCGTTCGCGCGGTGGAACTTGATGCCCGGCAGCGCCGGCGTGCCCATGCGGACTTCGCCGTCGGGCACGTTCTTGTCGACGCCGCTCTGCGAGCCGATCTTCACGCGGTCGCCGATGGTGACGTGGTCCGCGATGCCGACCTGCCCCGCGAGGAAGCAGTTGCGGCCGATCTTCGACGAACCCGCGATGCCCATCTGCGCCGACGAGACGGTATGCTCGCCGATCTGCACGTTGTGTCCCACCTGGATCAGGTTATCAAGTTTCACGCCACGGCGGATAATCGTCGAATCGGTTTTCGCGCGGTCGATGCAGGTATTGGCCCCGATCTCGACGTCGTCCTCGATAATGACGTTGCCCAGCTGCGGGATTTTGTCGAAGCCGCCCTCGGCGTTGGGGGCGAACCCGAAACCGTCGGCACCGATCACGGCGCCCGCGTGGAGGATGCACCGGCTGCCGATGCGGCACCCTTCGTAGATCTTCACGCCGGGGTAGAGCGTCGTCCCCTGGCCGATCTCCACGCCGTCGCCGACGTAGACCTGCGGGTAGATCCGGCAGCCGTCGCCGATGCGTGCGCCCGCCTCGATCACGGCGAAGTCACCCACGTAGCATCCTTCGCCCAACGAGGCTTCGGGTGAGATCGAAGCCCGTTCCGAGACGCCCTTTTTCTGCGGACGCGCGGCGTTGTACATCTCCAGCAGCCGCAGCACGGCCGCCCCGGCGTCGTCGACCTTGACGAGCGTGGGCTTCACCTCCCGCTGCGGCGTGAAGGAGCGGTCGACCAGTACGATCGATGCTTCGGTGGTATAGAGGAACGGTTCGTATTTCGGATTGACCAGATAGGCCATCGAGCCGGCCTTGCCCTCCTCGATCGAGGAGACGGTGTGTACCTTGACCGTTTTGTCTCCGACGATGTCGCCGCCCAGAAAACCGGCGATCATTTCGGCTGTAAATTCCATCATAGCGTTATTTCGTTTGATTTGGTTAGCATTCAGAGATAGTTCTCCAATTCGATGCCGCGGGGCAGGAACTCCGCCACCGAACGGCCGAACGCGAGCACTTCGCGCACCGTCGACGAGGAGATGTCGGCCACGTCGGGCGGCGTGAAGAGCATGACCGTGACCACGGCGGGGTAGAGCCGGCGGTTGGTGGCGGCCATCGTCCGCTCGTATTCGAAATCGGTGGTGTTGCGCACGCCCCGGATGATGGCCGCCGCACCGACCTGCTGGGCGAAGTCGCCCGTCATGCCGCCGTAGATCATCGCTTCGACGCGCGCGTCGCCGGCATAGTAGTCGTCGATGAGCCGCTTGCGGTTCTCGACGCTCAGCAGGCCCTGTTTCGCCACGTTGCTGCCGATGCCGATGATGACTTTGTCGAAGAGGTGCAGCGCCTTCTCGACGATCGCTTCGTGGCCGCGCGTGAAGGGATCGAACGATCCCGGGAAAATGGCTGTTTTCATCCCTCGCTGTGGGTTTATTGTCGACAAAGATACGAATAAGTGAGGGCAGAAGCAAGCGTCAGCTTGATTATGCCGAGCGGGAGTATCTTCGGCGTCAGCCAAAGATACGAATAAGCCGGGGGCAAAAGCAAATTTATTTGTGATTTTGCCGGGGCGAAGTATCTTCGGCGCAGCCAAAGATACGAAAAGTCGAGGGCAGAAGCAAGCGTCAGCTCGATTATGCCTAGCGGGAATATCTGAAACGAAGTCAAAGATACGAATAAGCGGGGGCAATGTCAAATTTATTCGGACATTGCCCCCGCTTCGCCGGCCTACTTCGCGAAACGCACGTACTCGGCGTAGACGATCCGCGTGTGCGGATTCGACGAGACGATCTCCTGCCGCACGGCCTTCGTGCCGAAACGGATGAAGAGAAACCGGCGCGGCACGCGATGGACGACCTGCCGCAGCGTGTCGACGCTCTCGACGCGGCAGTCCGCCGAATCGCCCCGGATACGGCCCTCGACCGTCACCCACGGATCGCGCCAGCGGAACGAGCGGACGGTATCGAAACGCACGGCCGCGGCCAGCCGCCCGCTGTCGCAGACGGCAGCGAAGTCGCGCCGCGCGATCGTGTCATGCAACGGCACCTGCACGTCGATTTCGGTTGCCGTAGCCAGCGTCGCCGCGGCTTCGACCCGCCGCAAACGGATGCCCAACTGCCGGATGCGCTCGGCGTCGCCGGCACGCAGACGTTCGAATTCGCGGCAGCGCAGTTGCAGGACTTCGGCCGATGCGGCCGCTTCGCCCGCCCGCGTGCGATAGCGTTCGACCTGCGACAGAAGGGCGCGTTGATTCTGTTCGAGACGATGTGTTTCGGTGCGATAACGACGCAGGACGCCCGCCAGCGACAGCGTGACGGCCAGTGCATAGAGAAGAAGGAATTTTTTCATGAGTACGACGGTTTTCCGCACAAGATAACGCCGCGTGCGGCCGTCGTGTTTCTATATTTTCGGGAAACGCCGGTCGTCCCGTCCTGCCCGCGAGCCGGCCCGCCGCTGCGCGGAAGCGCTCCCTACCGTTCGGGAAGCGCCGCCAGTGCCGCGGCGATGCGTTCGGCCGTGAGCGACAGATAGGGCGTGCCTTCGCAGGAGGCGATCGAGCTGACCCCCTCGCAGTCGAAGGAGAAGAGTTCGTCGAACAGCCGAAGCTGCGCTGCGCCGACGGGTCGTTCCACCCACCGGATGCCTGCCCGCCGCGCCGCTTCGGCCACCAACGTCCACTCCACGTCATCGAGGGGCGCGGCGTAGATCACGTCGTCGCGCACGGCGAACAGCGGCGCATCGCCGGCCCGGCGGACGATGCCGTCGCGGTCGCAAAGAAGCGCACAGCGCGCACCGGACCGCTCGGCCTCCTGCTGCGCCCACCGTGCCGTTTCGCGGCGTGCCGACGTGGGCCATTCGGGACGGTAGCCGTCGCAGGGAACGACCGCCGCCGCAGGACGCAGGCTTCGCAGGGCATAGGTGCGATAGAGCGACACGCCGTCGGCCGTCAAGGCGTACGTCCCGTCGGCATAGAGCCGCAGCGTGACGGTCGCGCCGCCCGCCGGATAGCCGTTGGCGTGCAGCAGCGCGCCGATTTCGTCGGCGATGCGGCCGGCCGGCAACTCCGCGGGACGGCCGAACAGAGACCCCGCACCGTCGCGCAGCCGCGACAGATGCGCCGCCGTGTGCAACGGCCGGTAATCGACCGTGCGCAGCCGTTGGTAGAGATAGACCCCGCCGGGCAGCCCTTCGCCCAGGGGTGTCAAACGGCCGTCGATGGAGCAGAAGTCGGTCATTGAGCAGAAATATCAGATCGTCAGCATTTTGAGCAGCAGTTCGCGCAGCAGCTCGCCGTCCGACGCGCCGCCTGCGTCGAGTCCCTTGCTCTTGCCGTCGTATTCGCGCAGCAGCCCCAGCACTCCGAAGACCTTGTTGTTGGGCCAGCGGGGCATGGCCTGCCGCAGTTCGTTGATCGCAAAGACGTTGCCCACCTTCAACGCCCGCATCAGCTCGGCGTCCGACGGCTCGCCCGTCCCCCGCCGCCGCGCGAGCCAGTAGAGGTAGTTGAGTACGAACAGTTGCCGGAACTGCCCGAACAGCGCCAGAACGGTCACCAGCAGCGGATTCTCCTTGGGGTTGCGGCCGAAGTGGTCGGCGATGCGCAGCGCGCGCGCTATGTCGCGGCCGAGTACGGCCTTGCACAGCTCGAAATTGTTGTATTCGCGCGAGATGCCGATGTTCCGCTCGATGTCGCGGTCGGTGATGCGCTGCGTCCCTTCGGGCAGCGAGACGAGCAGTTTTTCGAGTTCGTTGGCGATCTTCGACACGTCGCATCCCAAGTGGTCGGTCAGCATCGACAGCGCCTTCTCGTCGATACGGCACCCTTTCGAGGCGATGAATCCCGACAGCCACGGCCCGATCTCGTAGTCGCGCGGCCGCACCGACTCGAAGACCGCGCCGCAGGCGGCCGCCTGCTTGTAGAAGGCCGAACGCTTGTCGACGCTCTTCTCCTTGTGGCAGACGACGAGGATCGTCGACGCCTGCGGCTTCTGCGTGTAGAGCGAGAGCTTCTCGATCTGCCGCATCTGCTGCGCCTCCTTCAAGATCACTACTTCGTAGCTGCCCATCATCGGCATCTGGCGGCAGAAGTTGATGACCTGCCCCGGCTCCGTGTCGCGCCCGTAGAGGACGATCTGGTTGAACGACCGTTCGGCTTCGCCGAGGATCGTCGACGCCAGACGGTCGCACAGCGCGTCGATGAAATAGGACTCGTCGCCCATGAGCAGGTAGACCGGAGCGAAACGGCGGGCGGCGATATCGGCCGACAGGCGCTCGAACTGCGCCACCGAATCCCGGAAACGGACTGCACTCTTAGCCATAGTCAGATGATCTCTTTGGTGATACGCAAAACATTCTCCGTGCGGTCGGTCAGGCGGTAGCGGTCGTCGATGCGGCGGCCGACGAGCCATACGATCTCGTCGC